>ERZ835762.363-NODE-363-length-55744-cov-6.206235_pt1 | contig 55744 bp, 68 predicted proteins | sample MGYA00519687_ERZ835762 | MGnify/ENA primary metagenome ERZ835762 (study PRJEB31850, sample SAMEA3708783) | human gut metagenome | biome: human gut; feature: human-associated habitat; material: faeces | place: China | collected 2014 ... | reverse complement strand
GGCATCCGGCATTTTTTGCGGGTATTCAGATTGAATTTGGGGAGGAGGCAAAATACCTAGAATTCAAATCAGAATATGTACTTGGGACAAAGCCGATGATGATTGATGTGCCGATTAAGAAAAAAAGAAACACAGATACTAAAGAAAAATATAGGAAAGATATTTAGAAGGTACAATATCGTAGAGTATAAAAGTCCTGACGATTATCTATGTATTGATGACTTTTACAAAGGATATGTGTATACATATTTTTATAAGGCGGACAGAACACCGGTAAACTCGATTTTACTGGAAGAATTGCCGATTTCCTTTGTGTGTCAGAATTATCCAAGAGAGCTTTTTCGGCATATCGTTGGGGAAAGAAAACTACAAATTGAAAAAGTATATGCAGGGATTTATTATGTGATTGGTGACACCCTTCCTATTCAGATTATTGTTACCGGAGAGCTTTCTAAAAAAGAAAGTCTTTGGCTTAGGAACTTGACTAATCAGCTTAAAAGTACAAAAGATGCGGAAGAATTATTGAAGGATTATAAAAAACATAAGAAAAACACATTATACGAGTCTGTGATGGATATTATTGTGCGGGCAAACGAAGAAAAATTCGAGGAGGCGAAAAAGATGTGTAAGGCATTAGAAGAATTAATGAAAGATGAGCTGGAAGCAAAAAAGACAGAGGGGGAGGAAATCGGAGAAGAGCGTGTCAATGAACTTACTTTAAAGCTTTCTAAACTGGGAAGAATAGAGGATATCATAAAAGCAGCTTCGGACAGAAGTTATCAGGAGCGCTTATTTAAAGAATTTGGATTATAAAAAAATAAAATATTTATCTATTTTATGAAGAGCATAAAATAGATAAATATTCTTTAGAGTTGTTTATAATTTTCTGGTTTTTTGAATGCAGGCTCTTACCGCATCCATAACGGCGCTTCGCATTCCTTCTTTTTCTAAAGTATTTACACCTTCAATGGTAGTTCCGGCAGGAGAACATACCATGTCTTTTAACTCACCGGGATGTTTTTTTGTTTCCAATACCATTTTTGCACTTCCGAGAACTGCCTGTGCAGCAAAATCATAAGCCTGTTTTCTGGGCATCCCCTCTGCAACAGCTCCGTCAGCCAAAGCTTCAATAAACATGAATACAAAAGCGGGAGAGCTTCCGCTGACTGCGCCTACAATATCAAGAATAGGTTCTGTAACAATATCTGCCTGTCCAAATGACCTTAAAAGTGTAAGAACATTTTGAAGATCTTCATCTGATGTCAGATTATCAGGGCATACACCTGTGACCCCTTCCCCTACAAGAGCAGGTGTGTTTGGCATGGTGCGGATGATTTTTTTATCATTTCCCAAATGCTCCTTCAGCCATTCCAGATTTTTTCCTGCAATTACAGAAATGATTACCTGTTTATCGGTTAAAACATCTTTAATCTGAAGAGCTACATCGGTACAAAATTGAGGCTTGACTGCAAGAAAGAGATAATCCGCAGTTTTCGCAACTTCAAGATTATCCGTAGTACAGGAAATTCCCAGTGTATTTTGAATTTTTTGGGCAGAGCTTTGCGTTTTTACAGAAGCACAAATATCTTCAGGCTGTGCCAGTCCTTTATTTAAAATGCCGCCGATTATGGCAGATGCCATATTGCCGCAGCCGATAAATCCTAATTTCATAATCAAAATCCTCCTTTTTCATCTATTATGCAGTTTTTTTAGGTTATTTTCAAGTATTGCTTTCGTGACTGTACTATATTAAAATGAAAAGAAGAAAAACAGAGGAGACGAAAATTATGAGTAAAGAACTTTTTAGTGTTTATCATTGCAAAGCATGCAATAAAATTGAAGTGAGCCAGTATATTTCAAAAGAAGAAATGGAGGAATTGGGATTTACAGAGGAAGAATTAAAGCCCATTTGCCCTTTTACCGGAAGTTCTGATTTAGAAGAGCTGGGGCACATGCCGGAAGATGATTTACGCCATTTTGCCTACACAGATATTGAAGGTGTTAAGAAATATTTTAAAGAAAGAGAAGGAAAGTAACAGGATTTTTTCCTAATCATAAAATAATACTGTACCCGCAGATGTGCGTGCACACTCTGCGGTAATTTTATATTTTATGGGGGAAATATGAAAAAGAAAATAAGTGTTTTATTTGCAGTTATACTGGGACTTACGGCTGCATTGAGCGGATGCGGCGAAGGAAAGAAAGAAGAGGGGCAGTTAGTTCCTGTGACACTGAATGAGGTTGCACATTCTGTGTTTTATGCACCTCAATATGTTGCCATAGAGGAAGGATATTTTGTTAAAGAAGGAATTAAGCTTGAGCTGGTAACGGGATTTGGAGCAGATAAGGTAATGGCAGCAGTTCTTTCAGGAGATGCGGATATTGGATTTATGGGCTCTGAAGCCAGTATTTATGCTTATCAGCAAGGAGCGCAGGATGCTGTGGTGAATTTTGCACAGCTTACACAGAGAGCGGGAAATTTTTTGGTTGCGAGAGAAGAAATGCCGGATTTTAAATGGAGTGATTTAAAAGGGAAAGATATACTGGGCGGAAGAAAAGGCGGTATGCCGGAAATGGTATTTGAGTATATTTTAAAGCAAAACGGACTAAATGCGGAAAAAGACCTAAATATTGACAGAAGTATTGATTTTGGCTCCACCGCAGCGGCTTTCTTGGGCGGACAGGGAGATTTTAGTGTGGAATTTGAACCCTCTGCTACGGCTTTAGAGCAGCAGGGCGCGGGCTATGTAGTGGCTTCCTGTGGTGTGGACTCTGGATATGTGCCGTATACTGCTTATAGCGCCAAAGAGAGTTTTATGAAGGAAAAGCCGGAGATTATTCAGGGATTTACCAATGCCTTACAAAAAGGAATGGATTATGTAAACACGCATACTCCGGAGAAGATTGCTAAAATTATAAAACCACAATTTCCGGAAAATGATTTAAAAACCATTGAGATGATTGTAAAACGTTATCAGGAACAGGGTACATGGAAAGACAATTTGATTTTTGAGAAAAAGAGCTTTGAGCTTTTGGAGGATATTTTAGAGGACGCAGGGGAATTGGAAGAAAGAGTCCCTTACGACAAATTGGTAAACACAGAATTTGCAGAAAAGGCAGCGAAAAAATAGCCGCCTTGCTGCTTTTTATAACTTTAAAGCAAGTGAGCTGTTTTGATATTCTGTGGAAAATGTGACATCCTCCCCGAACCATGATGGAGGAAGGAAGTTTTCTGCGTCTTCTTTGGTGGGAAATTCTACTTCTGCGAGCCACAGATTTTCATAAGGGGCGTCAAAAACATCAAGTTCAATGGTAAGTGTATCGGAAAGAGGAAGCAGATAGCGTGTTTTGGATAAAACGATGCCGTCTGCTTTTTCTTTTAAATGCAGGTAAGCAGCCTCTGTAAGAGGAAGGTTGTGTTCTTCACGGACAAGCAGTCCCTTTCCTTTATAAGTTAAGAAGTATTCCTGATTTTGTTTGCGTATGCGTACCACAGGCTCTGTGCATAAGTAGGCCTGTTCGATTTTTTTATATGGATAAGTGTCGAGATTTTCCGGTAATTTGTGGATAAGATATTTTCTTTCTATTTCCATAAGAAACCTCCGTTTTTCGTTGAATAAAAAGTAAATGTATCATATAATTTTTTTAGAGAAAAAGCAAGTAAAATTAAAGAGAGGTACAAGGTGGAATTTATATTTGAAAAAGCTGTTCAAAAAGATAGGGAAGAAATTTGGACAGTTATGAAAGAAGCGGCACAGACCACAAAGAAAAAAGAATGGTTTGCAGCAGGAGATGAAGCGTACATCCAAGAAATATTAGAGGGAGAAGGCTTCATTATTCTGGCAAGAGAGGCAAAGAGCAGAGAATTGGCCGGATTTTTTATTGTAGTTATTCCGGGAGAAAAAGATTATATGGGCATTTATGCAGACGTTCCAAAGAAGGATACAGATAAAATTGTGCACATGGATACGGCCGCAGTAAAAAGCAGTTTTCGGGGAAATAAATTACAGCAGAAAATGCTGGAAGAAGCAGAGGCAGAGCTGATGCAGAGAATGAAAGAAAAAACACAGACGATACAGTATCGCCTGTGCTCGGTACATCCGGAAAATACATTCAGTCTTTTTAACATGACAGAAAACGGATATGAGATTAAAGCGAGAACGCAGCTGTACGGCGGATTGGAAAGATTTGTGTTATGTAAAAGGGTGATTTTAATTTAGAAAAAGTTTACAGATAAAACAGAAAGTTTGTGCTATACTTAACGTCATGAACGGAAAAAAGAAAAGAGGGATAGAATGGCAAAAATTTGTGTGTTTACAGCAGATGGGTTTGAAGAAATTGAAGGGCTGACCGTAGTGGACTTGCTTCGCAGAGCAGGGGCAGAGGTTCTTATGGTGTCTGTGAAAGAAGGTCTTACCGTAAAGGGTGCTCATAACATAGAGTTAAAGGCAGATGCGCTTTTTGATGAAGTATGTTATGAGGATGTAGATATATTGGTACTTCCGGGAGGAATGCCGGGAACTTTGAATTTGAGAAATCATGAGAAGCTTTGTGGACTTTTAAAAGAATTTGCAGCAAAAGACAAAAAAATAGCTGCAATTTGTGCTGCTCCTATGATTTTGGGTGAGCTGGGACTTTTAAAAGGAAAGAAGGCAACCTGCTATCCGGGCTTTGAAGATAAGCTTACAGAGGCAGAATTGTGTACAGACAGGGTAGTGAGAGACGGAAACATTACCACCAGCAGAGGTCTGGGTACGGCAATTCCTTTTGCGTTGGAGCTGATTTCTCAGCTTTATGGAAAAGAAAAAGCAGAAGAAATAAAAAAATCAGTGATTTACGGGCATTGATGAAAAAATACTGGCGTTTTCAATATCCTTGTGTTATACTGTGTAAATGACTGCAAGTATGAAAACAGCGCTGTTTAATCTTATTTATTAAACAGAGTGCATATAGAATTCAAGGAGGAATTATTTACAATGAGTGTACAGGTAGAAAACTTAGAAAAAAACATGGCGAAGCTTACAATCGAAGTTTCAGCAGAAGAATTTGAAAAAGCAGTACAGAATGCTTACCTTAGAAGCAGAGGAAAAATCACAATTCCGGGCTTCCGTAAAGGAAAAGCACCTCGTGTTATGATTGAAAAAATGTATGGAGCAGGTATCTTCTTTGAAGACGCAGCAAACGCTTTAATTCAGGCAGAATATCCAAAGGCAGCAGATGAAAGCGGTCTTGAAATCGTTTCTCAGCCTGAAATTGATGTTGTTCAGATTGAAAAAGGAAAAGCTTTCATCTTTACAGCAGAGGTAGCTGTAAAACCGGAAGTTACATTAGGCAAATACAAAGGTCTTGAAGTAGAAGTGACTCCTGCTGACGTTACAGAAGAAGAAATCGCTGCTGAATTAAAGAGAGAGCAGGAAAATAACTCCAGAACAATCGATGTAGATGACAGAGCAGTTGCTGACGGCGACATGGTAACTTTAGACTTTGAAGGATTTGTTGACGGAGTTGCATTCGAAGGCGGAAAAGGAACAGATTATCCTCTGACAATCGGTTCTAACTCCTTTATTCCTGGATTTGAAGAACAGTTAGTAGGCGCTGAAATCGGTGTTGAAAAAGAAGTAAACGTTACATTCCCGGAAAACTATCATGCAAATGATTTAGCAGGAAAAGCTGCTGTATTCAAATGCACAGTAAAAGCAATCAAAGTAAAAGAACTTCCGGAATTAGATGACGAATTTGCAAAAGATGTTTCTGAATTCGATACTTTAGATGCTTACAAAGCAGATATCGAAAAGAAATTAAAAGAACGTAAAGAAGCTGTTGCAAAACGTGAAAGAGAAGACAAAGCAGTAGACGCTGTAATTGAAAATGCACAGATGGATATTCCGGAAGCTATGATCCAGAACCAAATTCAGCAGTTAATGCAGGATTTCATCCGCAGAATGCAGGCTCAGGGCTTATCTATTGACCAGTACTATCAGTTTACAGGTCTTGACAATGCGAAAATTCAGGAACAGATGCGTCCACAGGCATTAAAGAGAATTCAGAGCCGTCTTGTATTAGAGAAGATTGCTGAAACAGAAAATATTCAGATTTCTGATGAAAAATTCGAAGAAGAATTAAAAGCAATGGCTGACATGTACAAAATGGAAGTTGAAAAATTAAAAGAAGTAATGGGTGACTACGAAAAAGAACAGATTAAGAAAGATATGGCTGTTCAGGAAGCAGTTACTTTAGTTGCAGAGTCTGCAAAAGTAGTAGAGAAAAAAGAAGAAAAAGCTGAATAAGAAGCAGAATTGCTATATTCAGTAAGAATAGGAGGAGTTTCATGAGTTTAGTACCATACGTCATTGAACAGACAAGCCGCGGTGAAAGAAACTACGACATCTATTCCAGATTATTAAAAGACAGAATTATTTTTCTGGGAGAAGAAGTAACAGATGTATCTGCAAATTTAATTGCAGCACAGCTTCTTTTCTTGGAGTCTGAAGATCCCGGAAAGGATATTCATTTATACATTAACAGCCCCGGTGGTTCCGTAACGGCAGGAATGGTGATTTATGATACCATGCAGTATATCAAATGCGATGTATCTACGATTTGTATGGGATTGGCAGCCAGCATGGGAGCATTCCTTCTGGCAGGCGGTGCAAAAGGAAAGAGAATGGCTCTTCCAAATGCAGAAATTATGATACACCAGCCTTCCGGCGGTGCACAGGGACAGGCAACAGAGATTGACATTGTAGCACAGCAGATTTTGAAGACAAGACATAAACTGAATTCAATTCTGGCGCAGAACACAGGTCAGACTCTGGAAACCATTGCAAGAGATACTGAAAGAGACAACTATATGACAGCGCAGGAAGCTATGGCTTATGGTTTAATCGACTCAGTAATCGAGCACAGATAGCGACAGAAGATAAGACTCCTGCATACAGTTGCGGGAGTCTTTTACCTTTAAGAAAGATTTGAAAGTAGAAACAGAAAGGAAAGAAGACATGGCAAATAAAGGGAATGATACAAGAATTCGGTGTTCCTTTTGCGGAAAAACAGACGACCAGGTGAGAAAACTGATTGCAGGTCCTGATGACACATTTATCTGTGATGAATGTATCGGACTTTGTTCAGAAATCATAAACGAAGAATTAAAACAGCCATACGATGAAGCTTTGGCAGGAGAAATTAATTTATTAAAGCCTCAGGAAATCAAAGAAATCTTAGATGAGTATGTAATCGGACAGGACGAAGCCAAAAAAGTGCTTTCTGTTGCGGTATACAATCATTATAAAAGAGTCCTTTCCGGAGGAAATACAGATGTAGAACTGCAAAAAAGTAATATTTTAATGTTAGGTCCTACCGGTTCAGGAAAAACTCTTCTTGCACAGACACTTGCAAGACTGTTAAATGTTCCCTTTGCTATTGCAGATGCAACAACATTGACAGAAGCGGGATATGTAGGAGAAGACGTTGAGAATATTCTGCTGAAGATTATTCAGGCGGCAGATTATGATATTGAACGGGCGCAGTACGGAATTATTTATATTGATGAAATTGATAAGATTACAAGAAAATCTGAAAATGCTTCTATTACCAGAGATGTTTCCGGTGAAGGCGTTCAGCAGGCTTTACTGAAAATTGTAGAGGGAACAGTTGCAAGCGTACCGCCACAGGGTGGCAGAAAGCATCCGCAGCAGGAATTTATTCAGATTGATACTACCAACATTCTCTTTATCTGCGGCGGTGCTTTTGAAGGATTAGATAAAATTATCGAGACCAGAAAAGATACAAAAGCCATCGGATTTAACGCACAGGTGCAGACAAAAGAGGAAAAGAACGTAGGCGAGCTTTTAAAAGAAGTGATGCCGCAGGACCTTGTCAAATTCGGTTTAATTCCTGAATTTGTAGGACGTGTTCCTGTTGTAGTTTCCTTAAATGCTCTTGATAAAAATGCGTTGGTAAAAATTCTTACAGAGCCGAAAAATTCTCTTGTACGTCAGTATCAGACTTTGTTTAATCTTGACGGAATTAATCTGGAGTTTGAAGGAGAAGCCTTGGAAGCCATTGCAGACAAATCCATGGAAAGAAAAACAGGAGCCAGAGGTTTGCGTGCGATTATGGAAAACTCCATGATGGATTTAATGTACACGGCGCCTTCTGATGACAGCATTGTAAGCTGCACTATTACCAAAGATGTGGTAGACGGAACAGGAGAAGCTTTGGTAGAGCGCAGAGAATTGCCGGTATCCTCAAGAAGAAGTAAAGGAACAAAGAATAACCGTAAGAAGAAAGAGACACCGGAAATTGCGTAAAAGACTGGTTACAGGATGAAGGAGGAGCGAGAATGAGTGACATGATACAGCATTTGCCGGCAATCGCCCTTAGAGGTACGACCATTCTTCCTGATATGATTGTTCATTTTGATGTAAGTCGGGAAAAGTCTATAAAAGCCATAGAAAAAGCCATGGTTCAGGATCAGAGAGTTTTCCTGATTACACAAAGAGACCCACAGACGGAAGAACCTTCACAGGAGGATTTGTATACAGTAGGTACAATCGGGGAAATCAAGCAGTTAGTGAAAAACAGAAAAAATATGGTTCAAGTGCTGGTAGAAGGAAAGCAAAGAGCAGAGCTTGTGCGTTTTGACAGTGAAGACGTGTATTTGGAAGCAGAGGTAGCGCTGTTTGAGGAGGAAGAGATTTCTCTGGATGAAAATGTAAAAGAAGCCATGCTTCGAGGTATAAAAGAACTGTTTGTGCGTTACTGTAATGAAAATACAAAAATGAGTAAAGACTTGGCAGGGCAAATTCTGGAAATTGAAGAAATTGAAAAGGTAATTGACCAGATTGCGGTAAATCTGCCAATGAAATACGAAGATAAACAGAAGATACTGGAGGCTGCCTCTTTGGAGGACAGATATGAAACTCTGGGTATGATTTTAAGCAATGAAATTGAAATCATGCAAATCCGTATAGATTTAAGCAATAAAGTAAAAGAACGTGTGGATAAAAATCAGCGGGAATATATTTTGCGTGAGCAGATGAAAGTCATCCGTGAAGAATTAGGAGATCAGGACACGGTTTCGGAGGCTGACCGCTTTAAAGAGCAGACGGACAAGCTGAAAGCTTCTAAAGAAGTGAAAGAAAAAATCTATAAGGAAATCCAGCGTTTTCAAAATGCAGCGGGAGTACAGGCGGAAGCAGGTGTGGCACGCAGCTATATTGAAACCTTGTTGTCACTTCCTTGGGATAAAGCCTCAAGAGATAATAAAAATCTGAAAAAAGCAAATAAAATTCTGGAAGAAGACCATTATGGACTGGAAAAAGTAAAAGAAAGAATTATGGAGTTTCTGGCAGTACGCACGCTGACAAAAAAAGGAGAAAGTCCTATTCTTTGTCTGGCAGGACCTCCGGGAACAGGAAAGACTTCCATTGCACGTTCTGTGGCAAGAGCTTTGGATAAAGAATATGTGCGTATTTCACTGGGCGGTGTCAGAGACGAAGCGGAAATTAGAGGACACAGAAGAACTTACATCGGAGCAATGCCTGGAAGAATTGCCAATGGTTTAATTCAGGCAGGAGTAAAAAATCCACTGGTTCTTTTGGATGAAATCGATAAGGTAAGCAGCGATTATAAAGGGGATACCTCTTCTGCGCTATTGGAAGTTTTAGATGCAGAGCAGAATAAGAAATTCAGAGACCATTATGTGGAAATTCCGTTGGATTTATCAGAAGTGTTGTTTATTGCAACTGCCAATGATTTACAGACAATCCCAAGACCTCTTTTAGACCGTATGGAAATTATTGAGGTAAGCAGCTATACAGAGAATGAGAAATCCCACATTGCAATGGAACACTTAATTCCAAAACAGGTGAAGAAACATGGCTTGAAAAAAGAGCAGCTCTGTATTGAAGAAGCTGCCCTTCATGAAATTATTACCGGTTATACAAAGGAAGCCGGTGTGAGAAGTCTGGAGCGGAGAATTGGTGAAATCTGCAGAAAAACAGCCCGCAAAATTCTGGAAGAAAAAGAAGAAACCGTTACTGTAAATAAGGAAAATCTGGAGAACTTCTTAGGAAGGGCACGTTATACCTATCAAAAAAAGAATGAAACAGATGAAGTCGGTATTGTAAGAGGACTGGCATGGACGAGCGTAGGCGGAGATACTTTGCAGATTGAGGTAAATCTTATGCCGGGAAAAGGTGATTTCCTTCTTACCGGTCAGTTGGGTGATGTTATGAAGGAGTCTGCACAGACAGGAATTAGCTATATTCGTTCTGTTGCAGAGAAATATCATATTGATGCGGACTTTTTTAAAGAGCATGATATACATATTCATATTCCGGAAGGCGCTGTGCCGAAGGATGGACCATCCGCAGGTATTACCATGGCAACAGCCATGCTTTCTGCCATAACAGAAGTTCCTGTAAAGGCAGACGTAGCTATGACAGGAGAAATTACCTTGCGGGGAAGAGTTCTTCCAATCGGTGGATTAAAGGAAAAACTGTTGGCTGCAAAAAGTGCGGGAATTGAAAAAGTCTTAATTCCTTTTGAAAATCAGGCAGACGTTGAGGAAATGGAAAAGGAAATTACAGAAGGTCTTGAAATTGTACCTGTAAAAACAATGGAAGAAGTCTTAAAGCAGGCTTTCGCAGAAAAAAAGTAAAATGGAGGAACACACATGGTTATTAAACATGTAGCGCTGGACATTGTCTGTGGTATTACCAGCATCCTTCCTGAAAATGAAGTTCCGGAAATTGCATTTGCAGGAAAATCAAATGTTGGCAAGTCATCCCTGATTAATGCACTGATGAACAGAAAATCACTGGCACGTACCAGTGCATCTCCGGGAAAAACCCAGACTATCAATTTTTATAATGTCAATCATGAGATGTATCTGGTGGATTTGCCGGGATATGGTTATGCAAAAGTATCCCAGTCGGTAAAAGAGCAGTGGGGAAAGCTGATTGAGCGATATCTTCATAAGTCAAAGCAGTTAAAGGCAGTTTTTCTGTTGATTGACATTCGTCATAAACCCTCAGAAAATGATAAGACCATGTATGATTGGATTGTATATAACGGATATCAGCCGATTATTATTGCTACAAAATCAGATAAGCTAAAGAGAAGTCAAATTCAAAAGCAGTTAAAGATTATTAAAGAGGGGCTGGAACTGCCCAAAGGAGCTCAAATTATACCGTTTTCCGCACAGACCAAGCAGGGCAGAGAAGAAATATGGGCTCTTGCCGAGGAGCTTTTATTTGCAGATGTTCAAACGGAAGCATAGAGCGCAGGCGAGAGGGATAGTATGTTAAAAGGAATTATATTTGATATGGACGGGGTATTGATTAACAGTGAGCCATTTCATTTCAGAGTTTGGGAGGAGACGTTAAAAAGGCGGGGAATTCATATAGAATATGAAATTTACAAACCTTGCATCGGCTCTACCATAGGTTTTTTAATGAATTTGCTTCATGAGCATTATGGGATTTCCCGAAATGATGAAAGTCTGATAAAAGAAATGAAGGAAATCAAGGAGGAAATGCTTAAAAAGCAGGGATATCCTCCTTTAATCCCTCATGTAAAAGAACTTCTTCACAGACTTTTTGAGTCCGGTTATGATATGGCAGTGGCTTCCTCTTCTCCGTTAGAATATATTGAAGCCGTAACAGGACACTGGGGAATACAAAAATATTTTAAGCAGCTTGTCAGCGGCGAGTCTGTAAAAAATCCCAAGCCTGCGCCTGATGTGTTTATAAAAACAGCAGAGCTTATGGGGATGAAGTCAAAGGAATGTCTTGTAGTGGAGGACTCCCAAAATGGCTGTAAGGCTGCAAAGGCGGCGGATATGACATGTATGGCTTTTTATAATCCGGACTCAGGAAAGCAGGATTTGGGTTTAGCATCTGTGGTTGTGGAAGGCTTTGAGGAAATAGATAAGAGCTTTGTGGAAAAAATTTACTGTCACAGCCGTCATATCCCTGCACTGGTTTGTGAAACACCCAGACTTCTTATTCGGGAAATGAAAAAAGAAGATATTCCCCGTTTGATGGAAATCTGTGCACAGGAGACATCAAAAGATGCCTGTGAGGGTGTGGCAAAACCGTTGACAGAAGAACTGGAAGGCTTTGAGGCATATCGTACCTATATGTATGAAATGTGCGATATGGGATATTGGTGTGTTGTGAAGAAAGATACAGACGAGATTATAGGACGTGCAGGTGTAGAACCGAAATTCTGGAACAATAATAAAAGTGTGGTAGAATTGGGTTACATTATTGATGAGAATTTCAGGAGGCTGGGCTTTGCTTATGAAGCCTGCAAGGCGATTTTAAAGGTGGCTTATGAAAGAGGCGCTGTTTATTTATATTGCAGAATAAAAGAAGGAAATATACCTTCGTTGAATTTAGCAAAGAAACTGGGCTTTGAGAAAATCGATTATCATCTGCAGGAAGACAGTGAAAATATGCAGGTTTGGAGATATGCTTGCAGAGAAATGGAAAATCAGCTACAATAAGAGAAATCTAAAGAAAGGTTTTTCATATCAGGAAAAGGAAAAGCGATGGAAATTATAAAATCCAGAAAACTAAAATATGAATATGTAAAATATGATGATAACGGACAGCCCTGCGAAAGCTATACCGCAGTGAAGGATGTTGATTTTGATGTAAAGGCAGGACAATTTATTTCAATTTTGGGGCATAACGGCTCAGGAAAGTCTACACTGGCAAAACATATCAATGCGCTGCTGCTTCCGACAGAGGGAAGTATATGGATTGACGGAACAGATACGAAAGCTATGGATGAGCTTTGGAAAATCCGTCAGAAAGCAGGAATGGTTTTCCAAAATCCGGATAATCAGATTATCGGTACGGTAGTGGAAGAGGATGTTGGATTTGGACCTGAAAATATGGGAATACCCACAGGGAAAATATGGAAAAGGGTGGATAAAAGCTTAGAGTCCGTGGGAATGACAGCTTTTCGTCATCGTTCTCCTAACAAGCTGTCAGGAGGACAAAAGCAGCGTGTTGCCATAGCAGGTGTTTTGGCAATGCACCCAAAATGTATTATTTTAGATGAGCCGACGGCAATGCTGGATCCAAATGGCAGAAAAGAGGTTTTAGCAGCTGTTCATGAGCTGAATAAAACAGAGGGCATTACTGTAATTTTAATCACACATTATATGGAAGAGGTTATTGACTCCGATAAGGTTTTTGTGATGGATCAGGGACAGGTTGTGATGGAAGGAACTCCAAGAGAAATTTTCTCAAGAGTAGAGGAATTAAAGAAATATCGTCTTGATGTGCCGCAGGTAACACTTCTTGCCCATGAATTAAAAAAGGCAGGGGTAGACCTTCCAGATGGAATACTTACGACAAAGGAATTGGTGGATAAGCTATGTCATTAAAATTAGAACATGTTACGTACACTTATAATCCAGGAACTGCGTACGAAATGCACGCTTTAAAGGATATTTCCTTAGAAATTCCGGCAGGACAGTTTGTGGGAATTATTGGTCATACAGGAAGCGGAAAATCAACCTTAATCCAGCATTTTAACGGGCTGATGCGCCCTACCTCAGGTATAGTATCTTACAAAGAGGAAAATATCTGGCAGGAGGCGTATTCCTTGAAACGTCTTCGCAGTCAGGTTGGCTTGGTTTTTCAATATCCGGAGCATCAGCTTTTTGAAGCGGATGTTTTATCCGATGTGTGTTTTGGACCGAAAAATCAGGGACTTTCCAACGAGGAAGCAGAGAAAAAGGCAATAGAGGCATTGCAGCAGGTAGGACTGAAAGAAAAATATTATAAGAGCTCTCCTTTTGAACTGTCAGGAGGACAAAAACGCCGAGTTGCCATTGCAGGCGTTTTAGCAATGGAGCCGGAGGTGCTTATTTTGGACGAGCCTACGGCAGGACTTGACCCAAAGGGAAGAGATGAGATTTTAGACCAGATTGCTTATCTTCATGACCGGAGAAAGATTACCGTTATTCTGGTTTCCCACAGTATGGAGGATATTGCCAGATATGTAGAACGTATTCTGGTAATGAACAAGGGCGAAAAAGCTTTTGACGGTACACCGAAGGAGGTCTTTGCACATTATAAAGAGCTGGAACAGATTGGGCTTGCAGCTCCTCAGATTACGTATATTATGAATGAACTTCAGGAAGCAGGGCTTCCCTGTGACTGTTCTGCGATTACCGTGGAGGAAGCAAAGGCAAGTATTTTAAAGGCACTGGAGAAAAGAAAAAATGATTAGAGATATTACCATAGGACAATATTATCCCGCAGACTCTGTTCTGCACCGTCTGGACCCCAGAACGAAATTTATTGGTACGTTTATTTATCTGGTTTCTCTTTTTGTAGCAGACTCTTTTTGGGGATATGTGATTGCCACCTGTTTTTTGGCAGGGTTGATTATTTTATCAAAAGTACCCGTAAAATTCATACTCAAGGGTCTGAAGCCGCTGTTTATTATTCTGTTAATTACAGTAGCGTTTAACTTATTTTTAGTACCGGGAGAGGTTATCTGGAGCTTTGGATTTTTGAAGCTTACCAGAGAAGGTATTGCACAGGCAATTAAAATCGGTATTCGATTGATTTATCTGGTTATCGGTTCTTCTATTATGACATTGACGACCACACCAAACCAGCTTACAGACGGATTAGAAAGAATTTTACATCCGTTAAATAAAATTCATGTGCCGGTACATGAAATTTCTATGATGATGTCCATTGCACTGCGCTTTATTCCTATTTTATTGGAGGAAACCGATAAGATTATGAAGGCACAGATTGCACGTGGAGCAGATTTTGAAAGCGGTAATTTAATTCAGAAGGCAAAAGGCTTAATTCCACTGTTAGTTCCATTGTTTATCTCAGCTTTTCGCCGTGCGGATGATTTGGCAATGGCAATGGAAGCAAGATGTTATCATGGTGGTGATGACAGGACACAGATGAAGCCTCTTGTTTATAAAAGCAGAGACTATGTAGCTTACGGTATTGCGGTGGTTTATCTGGCGATTGATATTGCCGTTCGTGTGCTTCTGTAAGCAGAGGAGTATATTATGAAACGTGTAAAGCTGACAGTTGCTTATGATGGAACAAATTATTGCGGTTGGCAGGTGCAGCCCAATGGCATAACCGTTCAAGAGGTTTTAAATCAGTGTTTATCTGAGTTTACAGGAGAGAATATTGAAACTATTGGAGCCAGCAGGACAGATGCAGGGGTTCATGCTTTGGGAAATGTAGCGGTATTTGATACGGAAATGAGAATGCCGGGAGATAAATTTTCTTTTGCATTAAATCAAAGGCTGCCGGAGGATATTCGTATTCAGAAATCAGAGGAAGTGGACGCTGATTTTCATCCCCGCTATGTAAAAAGCCAAAAAACCTATGAATATCGGATTTTAAATTGCCGTTTTCCAATTCCAACAGAGAGGTTTTACTCTCATTTTACCTATATTCCATTAGATGTAGATAAGATGAAAGAGGCTGCATCTTATCTGATAGGAGAACATGATTTTAAGAGCTTTTGCGGTACAGGCGCACAGGTGAAAACCACGGTACGAACAGTAAAAGAAATCCAAATTGAGAAAAGCGGAGATAGAATTACAATTCGCATTACGGGAGAAGGCTTCTTATACAATATGGTTCGAATTATAGCCGGAACGCTTATGGATATTGGCGGAGGACTGTACCCACCTGAGAAAATGAAGGAAATTCTGGAGGCAAAAGACAGAAAAAAGGCAGGACCAACAGCGCCTGCTAGGGGACTTACCTTGATGAAAATACAATATTTTTAAAATGAAAAGAGACTGTTACATGAAAGGATGACCAAGAGTATTCTTGATAGGACTTTCATGTAACAGCCTTTTTGTAAATTAGTGAGGTTTAAAGCCTTCTCCCAATACTTCATTGGACTCCATGATGATAATGAAGGCTTTTGGGTCAATTTCTTTTACTGCATTTCGGATGATATACATCTGTTTATTATTACAGGCACACATAACCACATCTTTGTTCTCACCGGAATAACTGCCTTCTGCTTTTAAGAAAGTAGCGCCCCTGGCAGTGACTTCATCGATTTTCTGTGCAACCTCTTTGGCATAATCTGTAACAATCAGCGTCATTTTTCCCGCATCAATGCCATACATTACCTTATCTACAACGGTTGATAAAAGAAAACTGATAATCATACCATAAATCAAGCTGTCGATATCTTTGGAAACAATGGCAGTTCCTAAAAGTACAATTAAAGCATCCATCACAAAGGCAATTTTTCCCAAAGTCAGATGAGGATTTAAAGCTTTCAAAGTCAACATAATAAAATCAGCGCCTCCTGTGGAGGAGTCACGCATATAAATTAGAGCAAATCCAAGACCGGATAAAACACCGGTACAAATCGCTGCCAACATTCTGTCACCCTGATAGACAGGAAACAGCGGTGCAGCGTAATCCATAAGAAAGGATGTAATTATGATTGTTCGCAGGGAACGGAGAAAGAAATCACGTCCTAAAATACGAAAACAGCAAAGTGCAATGGGAATATTTAAGAGTAAAGCTACCTTACCAATGGGTAAGCCCCATAGATGGTAGAAGATTAAGGCAATTCCGTTAAGCCCCACAACCGGAAATTCTGATGCTGCGGCAAAGTTATAAGTGGCAAGCGCAATCAGTACGCCGCCTAAAATATCGATAGAAATATCTATACTCCATTTTTTTACATACCACATGGCTGGATGATTTTTTTTCATAATGATGCCCTCCTTTGGCTGAAAAGAAAAAAGCGTGTACGAATTATACAAATATAATCCGCAAACGCTCTTTTCCACTACTATTATACACAAAAAAAGCAAAAAAGGTCAAGTGTTTAAAAAAATTAGTACAGAAAAGGGGAGAAAGTGTGGAGAAAATGATTTTCGTCTGTTATACTGTATTTTATAGAATTCCTCTGTAAAGTGGAGGAAAAATATGAATACATTATTAAAAAATCTTACAATCAAAAATAATTTTATGTTTGCAGCAGTGATGTCAAATGAGGAGAACTGTAAAGGCTTTTTGGAACGTGCTCTTTTTATTAAAGTTGAGCATGTAGAAATCAGTACAGAGAAAAACATTGTTTACCATCCGGAGTATAAAGGAATTCGTCTGGATGTTTATGCAAAAGATGAAAACAATACCCGCTATAATATAGAAATGCAGGTATTAAAACAACCGGCATTAGGACGCAGAAGTCGTTATTATCAAAGTCAGATGGATATGGAGCTTTTGTCAGAGGGATGTGAATATGCAGAATTGCCTGACAGTTATGTGATTTTTCTCTGCGACTTTGATCCTTTCGGAGAAGGAAAATATCGTTATACTTTTCGTACAATCTGCGAGGAAACTGAGAAAGCTTCTCTAAAAGACGGGCGGTGTATTGTGTTTTTAAATACTTGCGGAAGAAATGAAGAAAATATACCACAGGAATTACTTTCTTTTCTGAAATTTGTGCATGTAGACTTAAAAGAAAGCCAGAAAGACTTTCAAGATGATTATGTAAGACAGGTACAGAAATCAGTTACAGATATTAAAGCAAGCAGGGAAATGGAGGAGAGATTTATGCTTTTGGAAGAGCTGCTAAAAGACGAACACAGGCAAGGCGTTCAGGAGGGCATTCAAAAAGGTGAACTAAAAGCGACAAGAGAAATACTTGAAATGACGCTGGTAAAATTTGGACAATTACCGGACGATTTTTTAAAAATGTTACATGAACAGCAAGATATGGGGATAATCAAAAGTTGGATACAGACAGCATTAACAGTGCAGTCGTTGGATGAATTTATTTCTAAAATATGCTAATACAGTGAATAATAAGTAAACGCTACATTGACTTGTCTAATTAGCCATTTGCTGCGTTGCTGTCAATCAGCGTAGCCGCTACTATGTTTCATTCTTCCGTCTTGCATCTGGAGCAATTATTCCGCGTCAATATAGCAGAAATTTATTTTTCGCTATACTAGTCAAAAATCAAGTCAAAATACCTGCAAATCTTTGTGAGTTATTTATCACAGAAGATTTGCAGGGAAATCAAAAACATTTCAACGCCGTTTCAGGCAAAAATTCAAAAAAACAGAGGAATTCTATTTTAAATTTTATTGTTTAATATAAGAAGTATGAGAGAAAAAGAAAGATTATTGTAAAAGATTTAGAAGATGTGGTATAATGTTTGAACAAAGTGCAAACCAAGCCGATACAATCGGCTTGCCGTCGCAAGGCGCCGGATTATACCATAAAGCCAATAAAATATTTTGTAAGGAGATTTTAACATGAGTCAGGAGAAAGTAGATAGATATAAAAAAGAGAAAGCAAATCGTGTCAAAATCCAAAAGAAGGAGAAAAGGGTTTTATTTTTAGAAAAGTGTGCGATTGCCGCTGTTTGTGTAGCAGCAGTAGGCTGGATTGGATATTCCGCATATAATCTGGCAATGAGACCGGATCCAAATGAAGAACAGGAAGTTGTTACAACAGAAATGGATGTTACAGCTTTAAATGATTATTTGGCAGGACTTTCCGCAGAAGAAGCAAAATAAATAAAAGGGTGAGTTTATGGAGAACCGTACAATACAAGAGCTTTTTTCAAGAAAATCCGTAAGAGTCTTTTCTGATGAAAAGATTACGGAAGAAGAAAAAAGATTAATTTTAGAAGCAGCAATACAAGCGCCCACGGCGGGAAATATGTCTCTGTTCAGTATTCTCGATATTCAGTCTCAGGAGATTAAGGATGTTCTTGCAAAGAGATGTGATAACCAGAATTTTATTGCAGAAGCGCCTGTGGTACTGGTGTTTCTGGCGGATTATCAGAGATGGTGTGACGTATTGGAAAGCTATGAAATGACAATTCCGCCAATGGGAGAAGGGGACTTATTTTTAGCAATGCAGGACTGTATCATTGCGGCACAGAATGCAGTTGTGGCATCAGAGTCTATGGGAATAGGTTCCTGCTATATCGGAGATATTCTGGAGAATTATGAGGATAATCAAAAGCTTCTGAATTTACCGAAATATGTGCTGCCTGTTTCTATGCTGGTTTTGGGAAGACCCACGAAACAGCAGAAAAACCGAACAAAGCCGGAACGTTTTAAAGTGGAAGATATCGTTTTTACAGATACTTATCCGGATAAAGATACAGAAGAAACAAGGGAAGCGTTTAAGCGAAAACTAAATGTAGGTGATGCGGAATTGAAGCAGCGTCTTGAGAGATACAGCAAAAGAAAATTTGAAGCTGAGTTTCGTATGGAAATGAACCGTTCATCTAAGGCAATGATAAAGAGCTGGAATAAGTAAAGAGTACAAAAATAGCACCGCATAAGCGGTGCTTTTTTCTCATTAGAATATTCTAAATACCGAAAAATTATAATTTTTCAACGTTAGCAGCCTGCATTCCGCGAGCGCCTTCTGTTAAATCATAACTTACAGCCTGACCTTCTTCTAAAGATTTGAAGCCTTCTCCGTTAATTGCAGAGAAATGTACGAAAACGTCCTGTCCATCTTCTCCTGTAATAAATCCGTATCCTTTTTCTGCGTTGAACCATTTAACAGTTCCCTTGTTCATAGTGTTACCTCCATAAAAATAAAAATGGCTGGATAAAAAATTAAATGGTCTTTAGAGATAATATTATGTATAAAAATGATAATACCCTCTCTAAAAACCATTTAATACTAATATCCAATATGTCTTTGCATAATCAGTATATTCCCTGGATGTGTAAAAGTCAAGGGAAAAGTGTAATTGACGAAAGAAAATGTGTGTGTTACTATTTATATAATAATCAGAAAGGATATGAAAATCTATGAAAATACTGATTAAAAAAGGACGTATTTTAAACCCATCAGACCAGACAGATAAAGTCGGTGATATTCTTGTTGAAGATGGTGTAATTAAGGAAATTAAAGAAAAAATAGAATGTAAGGAAATACCTGAAAAAATTATTGATGCCAAAGGTTGTTACGTAATGCCGGGACTGATTGATTTGCATGTACATTTGCGTGACCCGGGACTGACTTATAAAGAAGACGTTGTAACCGGTGCAAAGGCAGGGGCAAAAGGTGGATTTACTACAATTTTAGCAATGCCTAACACAAAACCGGTAATTGATTGCGCTGACAGAGTAAATTATGTACACAACAAAGCAAAAGAACTTGCTCCTATTCATGTTCTTCAGGTCGGAGCTGTAACAAAGCAGCAAAAAGGAGAAGAACTGGCAGATATTGAAGGGATGATAAAAGCCGGAATTCCGGCAATCAGCGAAGACGGAAAATCCGTAATGAATACCAGAATTTATAAAGAAGCAATGCAGATTGCAGCAGACCATAATATTCCGGTGTTTGCCCATTGTGAAGACCAGAATATGGTAAACGGCGGCTGCGTAAATGAAGATGAAAAATCAAAAGAGCTGGGACTTCCGGGTATCAGCAATGCAGTAGAAGATATTATTGTAGCAAGAGATATTATGCTTGCAAAAGAGACAGGTGCAAGTCTGCATTTATGTCATTGTTCTACAAAGGACAGTGTGCGTATGATTGAACTTGCCAAGGAAGAAAAGCTTCCTGTTACAGGTGAAGTCTGCCCACATCATTTTATTTTAACATCAGATGATGTGGTTGCAGGTGATGCTAATTATAAAATGAATCCGCCTCTGCGTACAAAAGAGGACAGAGATGCACTGGTAAAAGGATTAAAAGATGACATTTTTGACGTAATCAGCACAGACCATGCGCCACACAGCAGAGAAGAAAAACAGCGTTCCATGACAGAAGCGCCATTTGGTATAGTAGGCTTGGAAACGGCAGTGCCTCTTACTATGACAGAGCTGGTACACAAAGGAATTTTAACACCAATGCAGATGGCTGAAAAAATGAGCTATAATCCGGCAAAGATTATTCACTCAGACAGAGGTCGTCTGGAAGTGGGAAGTCCTGCGGATATTACGATTATTGATCCGGAAAAAGAATATGTAATTGACAGCAAAACTTTTGAGTCAAAAGGAAAAAATACACCGTTTAACGGAAGAAAAGTAAAAGGTATGGTAAAGGCTACGATTTGTGACGGTGAAATTGCGTATATAGAAGAGTAAAAGAAAAGAGTAAGAAAGAAGAACTATTGGAGGAGAAATCATGATTAACAAACTGACTGCGAAAATTCAGAAAACAAAAGCGCCGATTGTGGTGGGCTTAGATCCAATGTTAAATTACATTCCAAAACACATTCAGGAAAAGGCATTTAAAGAATTTGGGGAAACTTTAGAAGGAGCTGCGGAAGCAATCTGGCAGTTTAATAAAGAAATCGTAGATAAAACATACGATTTAATTCCGGCAGTAAAACCACAGATTGCTATGTATGAGCAGTTCGGAATTCCGGGAATTATGGCTTTTAAGAAAACAGTAGATTACTGTAAATCCAAAGACCTTGTAGTAATCGGAGATATTAAGCGTGGAGATATTGGTTCCACTTCTGCAGCTTATGCAACCGGTCATATTGGAAAAGTGCAGATTGGAGCAAATAAAATTGCGCCGTTTGACGAAGATTTTGTTACCTTAAATCCATACATGGGAGCAGACAGTATTACACCGTTTATTGATGTATGCAAAGAAGAAAAGAAAGGACTTTTCATTCTTGTTAAAACCTCCAATCCTTCCAGCGGAGATTTTCAGGACCAGATGGTGGGAGACAGACCTGTATATGAATTAGTAGGAGAGAAGGTTGCACAGTGGGGAGAAACCTGCATGGGTGACGATTATAGCTATGTTGGCGCTGTTGTTGGCGCTACTTATCCTGAAATGGGAAAAACACTCAGAAAAATTATGCCAAAGGCTTATATTCTTGTTCCGGGCTACGGCGCTCAGGGCGGACAGGGCAAGGATTTAGTTCATTTCTTCAATGAAGATGGTTTAGGCGCTATTGTAAATTCTTCTCGTGGAATTATTGCAGCCTATAAACAGGAAAAATATGCAAAATTTGGAGAGGAAAACTTTGCAGATGCGTCAAGAGCAGCAGCAGAGGATATGATTGCAGATATTACAGGAGCATTGGAAGCTGCAAAATAAGGAGAAGAAACATGGCAAAATTAAAAATGACAAGTACCGTGGTAAGTCAGGAAATGATAGCAACAGATATTTACAGTCTGTGGTTAAAAGCAGAAGAAATTGCAGTACAGGCAAAGCCGGGACAGTTTATTTCTGTATACTGTAAAGACTCAGGAAAAATTCTTCCAAGACCAATCAGTATTTGTGAAATTGATAAAGAAAAAGGAATGCTTCGTATTGTATATCGAATTGCAGGAGAAGGAACAAAAGAATTTTCTTCTCTTGTAAGCGGAGATACAATAGATATTTTAGGCCCATTGGGAAATGGATTTCCGATGGAAGAAGTCAAAGGGAAAAAAGTGTTTATGATGGGTGGAGGAATTGGTATTCCTCCAATGGTACAGACTGCAAAAGAAGCAGAAGCAGATGTAACAATTATTGCCGGTTATCGTAATAGTGAGATTTTCCTGCAGGAAGATTTAGAAAAAAATGGCCGTCTTGTAGTTGCTACAGAAGATGGAAGTGTAGGAACAAAAGGAAATGTTATGGATGCTATTCGTGAGAATAATCTTACTGTTGATGTGATTTTTGCCTGTGGTCCAACACCAATGCTGCGTGCAATCAAGAATTATGCTGAGGAAAATAATATCCTTTGCTACATTTCTATGGAAGAAAGAATGGCATGCGGAGTGGGTGCATGTCTGGCGTGTGTATGTAAATCAAAAGAAGTAGACCATCATTCTCATGTACATAATAAGCGAATTTGCAAGGACGGACCGGTCTTTTTAAGTACGGAGGTGGAACTGTAATGAATACAAAAGTAAAGATTGCCGGGATTGAATTGAAAAATCCGGTTATGACAGCCTCAGGTACTTTTGGCTCAGGAGCAGAGTACAGCGAGTTTGTGGACTTAAATGAATTAGGCGCAGTAGTGACAAAAGGTGTTGCCAATGTAGCTTGGCCGGGAAATCCCACACCCAGAATTGCAGAAATTCACAGCGGTATGATGAATGCCATCGGGCTTCAAAATCCGGGAATGGAAGTGTTCTGTGAAAGAGATTTACCTTATCTTCAGCAGTTTGATACAAAAGTAATTGTAAATGTATGCGGACACGCACCGGAAGAATATCTGGCAGTAGTAGAACGTTTGGCGGATGAGCCGGCAGATATGCTGGAAATCAATATTTCCTGCCCAAATGTAAATGCGAATTTCCTTGCGTTTGGACAAGACCCAAAGCATGTGGAGGAGCTTACTGCACAGATTAAAAAAATTGCAAAACAGCCGGTAATTATGAAATTGACACCGAATGTTACCGATATAGCAGAAATTGCAAGAGCAGCAGAAGCAGGTGGAGCAGATGCAGTTTCACTTATCAATACACTGACGGGTATGAAAATTGATATTAACAGAAGAACTTTTGCACTTGCTAATAAGACAGGCGGTGTTTCCGGTCCATGTGTAAAACCAATCGCAGTACGTATGGTTTATCAGGTTGCACAGGCTGTCAACATTCCGATTATCGGAATGGGCGGTATCCAGAATGCAGAGGATGCTCTGGAATTTATTATGGCAGGCGCTACGGCAGTATCAATCGGAACTGCAAACTTTACCAATCCTTATGCAACGATAGAAACAATCAGAGGCATTGAGGCTTATATGGAAAGAAATAAAATTGAAGATATCCGAGAGTTAATCGGAGTTGTAAAATAAAGATGAGGGAGGCTGTAACCTGTGAATACACAGGCAGCCTCCTATTGCTATAAAAAGGGGTGGTGAAATGCTTCCAAACAGAGAACTTGCAATACAGGAATTAAAAATTGCAGGAGAGAAAAATCCGGGGCTTTGGACAGCACATTCTTATCATGTGGCAGAGGTAGCAGAATTGATTGCAGAAGCCTGTGGAAATTTAGATACAGAAAAGGCTTTTGTATGTGGACTGCTTCATGATATCGGAAGACGAACGGGAATTGCACAGTTGAGACATACCATTGACGGCTATGATTATGCTATTTCCAAGGGATGGGATGAGGTGGCAAGAGTATGTCTGACACATTCCTTTCCGGTAAAAGATATCGAAGCGGATATTGGAAAGAAAGATATACGCCCGGAGCAATATGAATTTATAAAAAATTATCTGGAACAGATGGAGTATGATGATTATGATAAACTGATTATTTTATGTGATGCTTTGGCAGATGCAAAGGGTTTTTGTATTTTAGAGAAGAGATTTGTTGACACAGCAAGGCGATATGGATTTTATCCTTTTTCTCTGGATAGGTGGAATAATACCTACAAATTTAAGGAATATTTTGAAGAATGTATGGGTAAATCCATTTATACTGTGCTGCCGGAGATTGAGAAATGTATTTATATGTAAAGGAGAAAAGCGTATGTGGATAATTTTAGGAATTAGTGCCGTAATTACAGCACTACTTAATTTGATTTTTTCATTCATGGGAAAATCAGTACGTTGGTTAGGATTTTTAAGCTTTTCGCTTACAGCATTGACTGTGTGTGCAATTTATCAGTTAGCAGCAGGTTCAGTGATACAGGAGGATTGGAGTGCATTAGCGGATACAGCACCTACTATGGAAAAATTTACATGGATATTTACAGTATTATCTATGGTAATCAATGGAATTTCATTATGGAAATCAGGTGTTAAAAAGTGAGAGATTTTATAGATTTTGTTAAAGATATAGTAACCATACTAGTCGGCGGTATAATTGAGAACCGGGCAGAAATAAAAGTCAGTGAAAAAAGAAGGGAGTTCTTTAAACATAAGGGTAATAAAATATCGGCGCTTTTCTTTTACGGTTCAGTGATAGCAGCTGTGGTACTGGCAATATTTGGAATTATTGAACTTGTAAAAGGAAAAGCATTGGGAGTTATATTACTTGTTGGCGGAATTGGTTTAGGTTTATTTTTAATAGTGGAATGGGGTGCAGCAGAATAAAATGGTTGTTTTAATTACAGGGGCGTCTCATACGGGTAAAACTTTATTGGCACAAAAGTTGTTGGAAAAATATAAGTATTCGGTTCTTTCGATTGACTTGTTAAAAATGGGATTAATTCGGAGTAAAAATACAGATTTGACACCGAAAGATGACGAAGAATTGGGATTTTATCTATGGAAAATTGTTAAGGAAATTGTAAAAACCGCAATAGAAAATAAGCAAAATTTCAATGATATTAAACAATATGCCAATGTAATAGAACAGCGTATCGATGATACATGGTGCACAAAGGAGTCTGTACTTCGGGATAATATGCGTTCTTTGGAGTTGTGTCGGAAGTATGGATGTAATTATATTTTCATTGATAAGTGTTATGAGGTAGAAGTTGAGTTATAAAAAATGAAATGTCAGAATTGAGATTTGAGACGGATAGATTGTTGATACGAAAATTTGAAGAAACAGATATGGAAGCATTGTATCTTCTGCTAAAAGATGAAGAAGTAAATACGTTTTTACCATGGTTTCCAGTAAAAAATGTAGAGGAAACAAAAGAATTTTACAGGAAACATTTTGCCGGTGAAAAATATAGTTTTGCAATTTGCTTAAAAGAAGACAATTATCCTATTGGTTATATAAAGGCGGAGACAAATGAAAACCATGATTTTGGCTATGCACTGCGTAAAGAGTTTTGGCACAGAGGAATTGTTACAGAGGCAAGTAAAGTTCTTGTGGAGCAGTTGAAAAAAGATATTCCTGTTATTTTCAGAGTGTGTCAATTAAATCTTGATGAATATAGGGACAGAGTGTATAAAAAATCTTGGAATACTTATGAAAATCATTTTATAGAAACAGTATTGTAAAGGCGAGTTAGATGCCATGTTAGTTCTAAATGATATTCTGTATCAAGTATGGAAAAATAGGAAGTTATTATAAGAAAAATGGGAAAATAAATAGGAAATCCTTCTAAAATTTGATATAATAAAATTAGAAAAGGAGTTTTTTGCAGCAGGTGAAAGGAGGAAAACAGATGCGTAAAAGAAAAAACAGACAAAAAATATTTTGTATAGGTTTCGCATTTTGCCTATGGATTTCCGGTTTTACAATGGTATCAGCAGATAATGCTTCCGGGATGGATAAGAGCTATATAAAAAACTTTACATGCACAAACAATATTGGAAATACAAAAATAGAGCTAAATGTTTCGGCGGATGTCTGGTCTGATGACCTTATGCACAAATTAACAAAATTATAGGAAATGACTTAAATGTAACATCAGATATTCCTTACATAGAATTTGAAGATTATAATATAAATGTCTGGAGTGCCGAGGGTACTTATCCAACTACAAGACTTTTTTATACTTATAACGGGACATTAAAGGTCAAAGTGACAGCTGCTACACCAACAGCTGTAATAGAAGAATTAGAGAAAGAAGGTTTTTGCGGTGGTGAACCTGTTTCTGGCATTACGGAGTATATAAAGAATATTGATGAATGTGGAGAAATCCAGTTATATCAGTAAGGAAAGTTTGAATATATGAAAACTTCAAAATGAAAACAAAAGTGAAAGAGTTGCGTACAGAAGGCAAAATGACACAACAACAGTTGGCAGATTTGGTTCATGTATCATCAAGGACTATCATTTCTATTGAGAAAGGACAATATAATCCTTCATTAATGCTTGCATATCGTATGGCAATGGTTTTTGGAGTAAGTGTAGAAGAATTGTGTTGCTTAAAAGAAAACAAAGAATTGGAGGATAAGGAATATGAAGATTTATAATAAAAAGACATTTATGTCCGGAGTATTCCTGATAGTTTTAGGTGTGCCGACTTTAATTATAAATATATTAGAAAAAGACGTAGATGTAAATATCGTTATTTTAGCTGTAACTTTATCTGCATTTGGGTTCAGCTCTGTGATACGAAGTATATCATGTAAAAAGACAAAAGAAGATAAATTGGACGAGTTAGATGAAAGAAACTGTCTGATTAAATTGAAAGTTCAAAGTAAATCGTTTCAGATAACGCAGATAGTATCTTTTGTACTTATGTTTTTTTTATTAGTGATGGGGAAAGTATCAGGCAATAAAGAGTTTATTATTATGGGAGTAGGTATAGCATTTGCACTGTGTGTTTTAATGTTTTCAGAATTTTGTACATCTATGTATTATGAATTTAAAAATTAGCGAGTTCTATTTGCAGAAAACATGTATAATTTAACACAAAAGCTAGAATTGTATTCAGAGGGATTGCAAGTGATTTATGATTTGATGTATATAGAATTAAAAACAGGATATTCTGATGACGGACCGGCGTGGATTGGATATGTGAAAACTTCGCAAAGTAAAAAGACAATTTATTTTAACGACCATGCTTTTCAGAAATATATAGGGAATTATTCTAATTATATAGATGTTGAGACTGGCGATGAATATTGGATTTCCGGTTTGAAAAGGAGAGAGAGTAATAGGCATTGGGCAGGACATGGTAAAATTATGATTGACCAAAGAGCTGTGAAGGAGTATCTTTCGCTAATTGGAGAGAAAGAATTATCATCAAATTTGTTTGAGGTGGTGGAGATAGAAGATAAATTTCCTATTGAGAGAATAAGAAAAATATTAAACAAAAAGGATAGTGATAAATAAGGAGAAAGAACTTATGCAATATCTATTGATAATTATTGTAGGTATTTTTAAGCCTGTTCTTTGATTGAAATAACAGGAAATATGTGATAGAATTGAGAAGATTTAAAAGCTCTTTTTTATGGTGTAAAAATGGTGTACTAAGGGATAAAAATAGAAAATAAGGACGAGAAAAGTCCATAAATACAGGAGGTTTTAAGAAATATGGAACAGTATAAACAGGAATTTATTGATTTTATGGTGGAAAGTGATGTTTTAAAATTCGGAGAATTTACCTTGAAAAGCGGTAGAAAATCTCCTTTCTTTATGAATGCAGGAGCTTATGTAACAGGTTCTCAGTTAAAAAGATTAGGCGAATACTACGCAAAAGCTATTCATGACAAATACGGGGATGATTTTGACGTATTATTTGGACCGGCTTACAAGGGAATTCCAATCAGCGTTGTAACAGCTATTGCTTACAGTGAATTATATGGAAAAGAAGTACGCTACTGCTCGGACCGTAAGGAAGAAAAAGACCATGGCGCAGATAAGGGAAGCTTTTTGGGAAGTAAATTGCAGGATGGAGACAGAGTAGTGATGATTGAAGACGTAACAACTTCCGGAAAATCTATGGAAGAAACTGTTCCAAAGGTAAGAGGAGCAGCAAATGTGGAAATCGTTGGTCTGATGGTTTCTTTAAACCGTATGGAAAAAGGAAAAGGCGACAAAAGCGCTCTTGATGAAATCAAAGAAACTTACGGATTTGAAACAAATGCTATTGTAACAATGGAAGAGGTAGTAGAGCATTTATACAACAGAGAATGTAATGGCAGGGTTGTAATTGATGACAAGACAAAAGAAGCCATTGACGCATACTACCAAATCTACGGAGTAAAATAATCAGAAAAGGAAGTGTTCCTAAATGAATGAAAAGGTTTATAAAACCATGACACGATGCGGTGCGGGGAGCATTGCAGTAGGAATAATTGTGCTGGTTACAGGCATTACCACAGGGATTTTAATGCTGGTAAGCGGAGCAAGATTATTAAAAAGAAAGTCAGAAATTACATTTTAATGTGTAGGGCAAAAGAGGGCGGGGGAATGGGTTCTCCCGTCTTTATGTTATTTTAGAAAAATAAGGGGTTAAAATTGAATAAAAATGTGAAGAAAAAAATAAAAACATTCAGTACCATTTTATTTGTGCTGTATCTTTTTTTGCTGATTTATCTTCTTTTCTTTGCAGAGCGATTTGGTATACAGAGCTTTGAGGAAAGAGAATATCATTATAATCTGGTATTTCTTCAGGAAATCAAACGATTTTGGACGTATAGGGAACAGTTGGGTGTGTGGTCGGTTGTATTGAACTTGTTGGGGAATGTTGTGGGATTTATTCCGTTTGGATTTATTCTTCCCATTATCCATAGAGATACAAGAAATTTTTTCTTTATCACATTTTCAGGTTTTGCACTGAGTCTTTGTGTGGAAACCATACAGTTAGTTACAAAGCTGGGATGCTTTGATGTAGATGATTTGATTATGAATACACTAGGTGCGGCATTGGGATACATATTTTTTGCCGTTATCTATTTCATATATAAAAGAACAAAAAGGAGAAACAAGTAATGGCAAAGAAGAAAAATAAATATTCTTTTGCAAAAAAGAAACATTCCGGACAGGGAATTGCTTCAACGGTTTTTGCAGGAATTTCTCTGGGGATTTTTTGTGCCGCCGCATTATGTGCTTTGATTTTTCATGGAAAAGGCGGTATGTATCTGGGGGCATTGGGACTGATTGCCATTGGTCTTTCCGTTTATGGATTTATTGTTGGATTAAAAAGCTTTTCTGAGAAAAACAGAGATCAGTTTTTTTGTAAAATCGGAGCAGTGGGAAATGGAGTGCTAATGGTTATCTGGCTGGCACTTTTCTTAATTGGAATTTCTTAATAACAAAAAGAGGCAGGATAAGGACATGGAAGAACGGTTGAAAAAACAGATGGAATTTTTGCTGGAAGTGGACAAGGCAAAGTTTATTGGGCGACAGACTTATTTATCGGATGGAATGCGAAAGGAAAATGATGCGGAACATTCTTGGCATTTGGCTTTGATGGCAGCGCTTTTAGCTGAGTATTCTGAAGAAAAGATTGATTTGGCAAAAACCATGCTTATGGTGCTGGTTCATGATTTAGTAGAAATCGATGCTGGTGATACTTATGCCTATGACGCAGTTGGAAATCAGACAAAGAGGGAAAGAGAATTAAAGGCAGCAGACAGAATTTTTAATATCTTACCGGAAGATCAGGCAAAAATGTTAAGGTTACTGTGGGACGAATTTGAAGAGCAGCAGACACCGGAAGCTAAATTTGCCCATGTCTGTGATAATGTTCAGCCTTTGATGTTAAATCATACCACAGGCGGAAAATCTTGGAGAGAACGTGGAATAAAGAAATCTCAGGTTTTAAAGAGAAATGAGCGTACAGGAGAAGGCTCAAAGACAATGGAGTCCTACGTGCATGAAATTATAGATTTAAATGTAGAAAAGGGGAATTTAAAAGATGAATGATGTGTTTTTTGAAGAACGCTATGCTTTAATGAGGGGAAGAATTCAGGAAATTCAAAAAGAAGAGGTAGTAAAAGAACCTTATGGTGAATATTTCAGAAAAACAGCAGATTTTATTCTGATGGTGGATAATTTGTATGAAAAGATACAAAAAGGCTGGTTAGACAGCGCCTCACAAAAAGAATTGGAAGAAAATAATCATGCTCTGTATAAGGATATCTTGCCGGAAAATTATGGCACTTCTTATGGAAATCCTGCTTATGCACAGAGCGTGCTGGGAGAAGAGTTTGGTGCGTTGTTAAGTTTTTTGTATACAGAAATTCGTGGAATGATTGTTTTTGCTTATGAGAAACGTCTTTTTGATATGACAGTTATTTTAGAACTTTTTGTACAGATTTATAATCTTTTCGAGGAAGAAGAGATATCTGCAAAAGATGTAAAAGATGCCATTTACTGGTATATCAGTGATTACAGCGATGAAATGGTGGGATACAGAGTCAGAGAAGGAATTGATTCGTCTTTGGATTTTGCTGTAAAAATTGTCTGTGACAGTGATTTGACAGACCTTCGTTATTTATATAAATTCGGGGAATATATTACAGAAAATGAAATCGGAATGGCAAATTTCCTGAATACTTTGCCGGAAGAAAAAATCCAGGCAATGGCAAGAACCTTTACAGAAGGATACAGAGAAGGTTTTGTCTTAGGTGGCAAGGATATTACGAAGAAAAAAACTGTAAACATTCGTTTTCAGCTTGGATTTGAGAGAATTGTAAAAGAGGAAATCAGACAGTTTGCAGAAATGGGATTGCAGCCTGTTATTTACCGAAGCGCTGTTCATTCTGTAAATAAAAAGCAGCATCATAGAATTGGATATTATGGAGCAGTACCAAATCAGCAATTTGAATATGATCACAAAGATGATGCTGCACTGTATTTAGACCATGAATTTATTCAGAGAAAGCTGAGAGTTTTACAGGTGGCTTATGAGCAGGTGAAGGAGCTGGCGGCTGTTCACGGAGGTCCGGCATGTATGGAAACCTTTGGCGAAAACCCTTTTGTACCGAAAAAAACAAAGGAAGCCTGCACTTTAACATCACATCAGCAAAAGCTGCAGGTATCTTATGATAATGAATCTGGTCAGATTGTAAATCGTTATATAAAGGGCGAAGAAAGAAGTTTTACCATTATTGCGTATCCGGTAAAAGAAATCGGAGAAAAATTCGAGGAGATTTTTGAAGAAACGGTAAAATTAAATACGTTGGACAATGAGCTGTACAGAAAAATCCAGCAGAGCATTATTGATGCTTTAGATAAGGGAACTTGTGTACATATTCTTGGAAAAGGAGAGAATGAAACAGATTTGACCGTTGCTCTTCATACACTGGAAAATCCAGATAAGCAGACTAATTTTGAAAACTGTGTAGCAGATGTAAATATTCCGGTGGGAGAAGTCTTTACTTCACCAATGTTGAAAGGGACAAACGGTACTTTGGCAGTATCCAGAGTATTTTTAAATGGTTTGGAATACAGAGGCTTGAAGCTTCTTTTTAAAGATGGAAAGATTGCAGAGTATACCTGTAAAAATTTTGAGACAGAAGATGAAAATAAAAGCTTTTTAAAAGAAAATCTTCTTCATCATCATGAAACACTCCCTCTTGGAGAATTTGCAATCGGAACAAATACGACTGCTTATGTAATGGCGCAGAAATATAATATTGCGCATTTACTTCCGATTTTGATTGCAGAAAAAATGGGGCCACACTTTGCGGTGGGAGATACCTGTTATAGTTGGTCAGAGGATACAGCTGTGTATAATCCTGATGGAAAAGAAATTATTGCAAGAGATAATGAAGTTTCCATTTTGAGAAAAGAAGATATCAGTAAGGCGTATCTGGGTTGCCATACGGATATTACCATTCCTTATGATGAATTAGATAAAATCTGGGTAGAAACAGAAAATGGCGAAAACATTGAAATTATCCGTGACGGAAAATTTGTATTGGCGGGTACAGAGAAATTAAATGAGCCTTTTGGAAGATGATATAAAGAAAAAGGGTTTTGCAGTTGACATTATTTGTAACAATATGTAAAATTGTGCTGTACAATAAAATATACAGCATAAGCTGAATTTAATTTAAAGGAGAATAATCATGGCAAAAGTTGGAATTGTTATGGGCAGTGACTCAGATATGCCTGTTATGAGCAAAGCGGCAGATATGTTGGAGAAATTCGGAATTGAATATGAAATGACTATTATTTCTGCCCACAGAGAACCGGATGTATTCTTTGAATATGCAAAAACAGCAGAAGAAAAAGGATTTAAAGTTATTATTGCGGGAGCAGGTATGGCAGCACATCTTCCAGGTATGTGTGCAGCAATCTTCCCAATGCCGGTTATCGGTATCCCAATGCATACAACTTCTTTAGGAGGAAGAGATTCTCTGTACTCTATCGTTCAGATGCCTTCCGGTATTCCTGTTGCAACTGTTGCAATTAATGGAGGAGCAAATGCAGCAATTCTGGCAGCCAAGATTTTAGCTACTTCAGATGAGGCATTATTGCAGAAATTAAAAGATTATAAAGAAGAATTAAAAGATCAGGTTGTTGCAAAAGATGCAAAATTACAGGAAGTAGGATATAAAAATTATAAATAAAAGCAGAGAAATGAAGCGGAGGAAGAAAGAAAATGGATTACAAGAAAGCTGGCGTAGATATTGAAGCTGGATATAAATCAGTAGAATTAATGAAAGAGCATGTAAAGAAAACAATGCGTGAAGAAGTTCTTGGCGGATTAGGCGGCTTCTCCGGTGCTTTTTCTCTGGCAAAAATTAAAGAGATGGAAGAACCTGTGTTATTGTCCGGTACAGACGGATGCGGAACAAAGGTGAAGCTGGCAATGGTTATGGACAAGCATGATACAATCGGTATTGATGCAGTTGCAATGTGCGTAAATGATATTGCATGTGCAGGCGGTGAACCGTTGTTTTTCTTAGATTATATTGCATGCGGAAAGAATTATCCTGAAAAAATCGCTACAATCGTAAAAGGTGTTGCAGAAGGCTGTTTACAGTCTGAAGCTGCTTTAATCGGCGGTGAAACAGCAGAGCATCCGGGACTTATGCCGGAAGATGATTACGATTTAGCAGGCTTTGCAGTCGGTGTTTGTGACAAAAGAGATATGATTACCGGAGAAACCTTAAAAGCAGGTGATGTTTTAATCGGTATGGCATCTTCAGGTGTTCACAGTAATGGATTTTCATTGGTAAGAAAAGTATTTGAAATTACAAAAGAGTCTTTAGAGACTTATTATGATGAATTAGGAACAACTTTAGGAGAGGCTTTACTTGCTCCTACAAGAATTTATGTAAAAGCATTGAAAAAAGTAAAAGAAGCGGGTGTTACTGTAAAAGCTTGCAGCCACATCACAGGCGGCGGATTTTATGAAAACATTCCACGTATGTTAAAAGACGGTGTATGTGCAGTTGTAGAAAAAGACAGCTACCCAATTCCTCCAATCTTTACTTTAATGGCAAAAGAAGGAAATATTGAAGAGCAGATGATGTACAATACTTATAACATGGGTATTGGTATGATTGTAGCAGTAGATCCGGCAGACGTTGACAAAACAATGGAAGCCATGAAAGCAGCAGGGGATACTCCTTACGTAATCGGTAAGATTGAAGAGGGAGAAAAAGGTGTGAAATTAGTATAAGACAGGGAAATCAGGGTTGCAAAAGCAGCCCTTTTCCTGTTTATAAAGATTAAAGTACAAAAAATATTTTTTGTTACCAAAATCCTATAAAAGAAAGGCTGAATGAATATGATGAAAATGGCAGTGTTGGTGTCCGGCGGAGGAACCAATCTTCAGGCGATTATGGATGCAATGGACAGGGGTGAAATTACCAATGCGGAGATTGCTGTGGTAATCAGTAATAACGCAAATGCCTATGCTCTGGAAAGAGCAAAGATGAAGGGGATAGAGGCAATTTGTGTATCTCCGAAGGCTTATGCCTCCAGAGCAGAATTTAATCAGGCGTTACTTGAAACAATCCAATCTTATGATGTGGAGCTTGTTGTTCTGGCGGGCTGTCTTGTAGTTATTCCGGAGATTATGGTAAAGGCTTATCCAAATAAGATTATTAATATTCATCCGGCGCTTATTCCATCTTTCTGCGGTACGGGTTATTATGGACTGAAGGTGCATGAGGGCGTACTGGAAAGAGGAGTAAAAGTAACCGGAGCAACGGTACATTTTGTAGACGAAGGGACAGATACAGGTCCGATTATCTTACAGAAGGCGGTAGAAGTTCATCAGGGAGATACGCCGGAAATTCTTCAGCGCAGAGTTATGGAAGAAGCAGAGTGGAAAATTATGCCGAAAGCGATTGATTTAATTGCAAATGATAAAATTGAAGTGATAGATGGACTGGTGAAATTTAAAGAATAAGAAGGGAGCATAAGAGAATGAAAGTATTGATTATAGGAAGTGGTGGAAGAGAGCACGCTATTGCATGGAAGGTTGCAAAAAGTCCAAAGGTAGATAAGATTTACTGTGCACCGGGAAACGCAGGAATTGCGGAATTTGCAGAATGTGTGCCAATCGGCGCAATGGAATTTGAGAAGCTGGCAGCTTTTGCAAAAGAAAATGCAGTAGATTTAACTGTTGTAGGAATGGATGACCCATTAGTCGGCGGTGTTGTAGATGTTTTTGAAAAAGAGGGATTGCGAGTGTTTGGACCGAGAAAGAATGCGGCAATTCTGGAAGGCTCAAAAGCTTTTTCTAAAGATTTGATGAAGAAATATAACATTCCTACGGCAGCTTATGAAAACTTTGAGGATGCAGATGAGGCTCTGGCATATCTTCGTGAGAAAGCAGAGTTTCCTATTGTATTAAAGGCAGACGGACTGGCTCTTGGAAAAGGTGTTTTAATCTGTAACACATTGGAAGAAGCAGAGGAAGGCGTTTGCACAATTATGCTGGATAAAAAATTCGGTTCTGCAGGAAATACTTTAGTTATCGAAGAATTCATGACAGGACGTGAAGTATCCGTACTTTCTTTTGTTGACGGAAAAACCATTAAAACCATGACTTCCGCACAGGATCATAAACGTGCAAAAGACGGAGATGAAGGGTTAAATACAGGAGGAATGGGAACATTTTCACCAAGTCCTTTCTATACAAAAGAAGTGGATGAATTTTGCGAAAAATATGTATATCAGGCAACCGTAGATGCTATGGCAGCAGAAGGCAGAGAGTTTAAAGGGATTATTTTCTTTGGTCTGATGCTTACAGAAAAAGGACCAAAAGTGTTGGAGTATAATGCTCGCTTTGGTGATCCGGAGGCTCAGGTTGTTATTCCGAGATTAAAAAATGATATTGTAGAAGTTTTTGAAGCCTGCGTAGACGGAAAGTTAGATGAAATTGACTTACAGTTTGAAGACAACGCAGCAGTATGTGTTGTGTTAGCCTCTGACGGTTATCCGGTTTCTTATGAAAAAGGATATCCAATTGAAGGTCTGGAAAACTTTAAGGATAAAGACGGTTATTATGTTTTCCATGCAGGAACTGCCTTCAAAGATGGTAAAATCGTAACAAACGGAGGGCGTGTCTTAGGAGTTACCGCAAAAGGGGCTGACTTAAAAGAGGCAAGAGCGAATGCTTATGAGGCAACAAAATGGATTAACTTTGAAAATAAATATATGCGAAATGATATTGGAAAAGCCATTGATGAGGCATAGGAAGGAAGCTGCGAAAGCAGCTTCTTTTTTCTAAATCTTTACTAAAAATGCTATCTATGCTATATTAGATATAACAATCTGGAAAGAAGGTGAAGGCATGCTGATTGAAATTGATTTTAACAGTGATGAAGCAATTTATGTACAGCTTTGTAATCAGATTATTATGGGAATTGCCACAGAACAGTTAAAGGTAGGGGAGACGCTTCCTTCTGTAAGACAGCTGGCAGATACCATAGGAATTAACATGCACACAGTAAATAAAGCATATTCTGTATTGAGACAGGAAGGATTTCTCAGTATGGACAGACGCAGAGGCGCAGTGATTTCCATTGATGTGGATAAAATCAGGGCATTGGAGGAAATGAAGGAAAATCTTTTGCCTGTTTTGGCAAAAGGCTGTTGTAAGAATATTACAAGAGAAGAAGTGCATGCCTTAATTGATGAAATTTTTGAAGAATATAAATAGAACAGGAGAGATACATGAAAAAGCAATACTCAAAGTGGGCATTAAAGGCTTTGAAGCTGGCAGAGGAAACTGCCAGAAAATGCAGCCATAATTATATTGGAACAGAACATATACTGGCAGGACTTCTGGCTGTAAAGGATAGTACGGCAGGAGAAATTCTCACAGAAGCCGGTATTTCATTGAAAAAATTGTTAGAGCTTATGGAAAAGCTGGTAGCGCCGTCTTCAGAGGTGCTGCTGGAAGAGCCTCAGGGCTATACACCAAGAAGCAAAAAGGTACTTGAAAAAGCATCTGAAGAAGCAACAAATATGGAAAGTGCAGAAATCGGCACAGAGCATATTTTAATCGCAATGTTAAAAGAAACAGATTGTGTGGGCGCCAGACTTCTGCATACTATGGGGGCAGGAAATCAAAAGCTGTATGCAGAGCTTATGAATGTTATGGGGAGAGAAGGCACATTGACAAAAGAAGAAAAGAGTGCCACACCAATGCTAGATCAGTATGGCAGAGATTTGACAGAAATGGCTGCTATGGGCAAGCTGGATCCTGTTGTAGGCAGGGAAAAAGAAATTAACCGTATTATACAGATTTTAAGCAGAAGAACAAAGAACAACCCTTGTCTGATTGGTGAACCCGGAGTGGGAAAAACAGCCATTACCGAGGGGCTTGCGCAGAAGATTGTAAGTGGAATGGTTCCTGAAAATATGGCGGATAAACGTATTCTGGTGTTGGATTTATCTGCTATGGTAGCGGGTTCAAAATACAGAGGTGAGTTTGAAGAGAGGATTAAACGTGTGGTTTGGGAAGCATCCAATGACAAAAGAATTCTTTTATTCTTGGATGAACTCCATACCCTTATAGGGGCAGGCGGAGCAGAAGGAGCATTAGATGCTTCCAATATTTTAAAGCCGTCTCTTTCCAGAGGAGAAATTCAGCTTATCGGTGCAACGACTATCGAGGAATATCGGAAGCATATTGAAAAAGACCCTGCATTAGAGCGAAGATTTCAGCCGGTAACCGTAGAAGAACCTACCAAGGAAGAAGCGGAGGAAATTTTAAGAGGATTAGTGCCTTATTATGAAAAACATCACGGTGTCGTGATTGAGGAAAGCGCTGTAAAAGCAGCCGTTTCCATGGGTGTGCGTTATATTAATGACAGATTTCTTCCGGATAAGGCGTTGGACTTATTGGATGAAGCATGCTCCAAGGTACAGATTTCCGGCTATAAGGTTCCGGATGGATTGACAGAGGCAGAGCTTCGTTTAAGAGATATTAGCGAAGAAAAAGAAAGAGCAGTAAAAAGTCAGGATTTTCTTCTTGCAGGCAAGCTTCAGGAAGAACAAAAAGAAACAGAAGAAATAGTAGAAAAAGCCAGAAAGCGCTTTGAAAGACAGTGTAAAAATAAAAAGCTATTTGTTACAGAAGATGATGTTGCTCTGGTAGTTGCTCAGTGGACAAAAATACCGGTGAAAAAGCTTACAGAAGGAGAGTCTAAACGACTGGCAAAACTGGAAAATCAGCTTCATAAACGTGTAATCGGACAGGATGAGGCAGTAACCGCTGTTGCAAAGGCAATTAAACGAGGCAGAGTAGGATTAAAAGACCCCAAACGTCCTATTGGCTCTTTCCTTTTATTAGGCCCTACCGGCGTAGGAAAAACAGAGCTTTCCAAGGCTTTGGCAGAGGCGGTTTTCGGCAGTGAAGATGCAATGATACGTGTAGATATGTCAGAGTATATGGAAAAACACAGTGTCTCTAAACTGATTGGTTCACCACCGGGATATGTAGGTTATGAAGAGGGAGGACAGCTAAGTGAAAAAGTAAGACGAAGCCCATACAGTGTGCTGCTTTTTGATGAGATTGAGAAGGCCCATCCAGATGTATTCAATCTTCTTTTGCAGGTGCTGGATGACGGACATATTACCGATGCACAGGGCAGAAAAGTAGACTTTAAAGAAACCATTATTATTATGACCTCCAATGCGGGAGCACAGGCGATTGTAGAGCCGAAAAAGCTGGGATTTGGAACAGCAGATGATGCGCAGGCCGATTATAAGAAGATGAAAGACAGTGTAATGGAAGAAGTAAAGAGACTTTTTAAGCCGGAGTTCTTAAACCGTATTGATGATATTATTGTATTCCATACTTTGAACAAAGAGGAGATTAAGAAGATTGTAGGGATACTTTTAAAAGAGTTTGCAAAACGCTGTAAGACACAGTTGAATATTGATGTGAAAATTCGGGAAAATGTAAAAGAATTTATCGGAAAAGAAGGCTTTGACCCAAAATACGGAGCACGTCCATTAAAGAGAGCAATTCAGAGTAAAATCGAAGACGCAATGGCAGAGGAAATTCTGGAAGGCAGGATAAAAGCAGGAGACAGCGTTACCATTGGCTTGTCTAAAGAAAAGGTAAATTTTATTATAAATGTACAAAATGACTAGCAAAAAACTGAAATATATGGTAATATTGTTATACCAAAACAAGAAGGAAAAAAGGTCTGAAAAGACAGAACAATGAAAGACATAAGCGGGAGGACATAACTATGTCAGTAGTAAAAGAATTAATTCGTACAGAAGAAAATGGCAAAATCAGCTTTGGTAACTATGAGTTAGCACAGAAGTCAAAGGTATCCGACTTTGAGTACGATGGAGATATATACAAAGTAAAAACATATAAGGAAATTACAAAACTGGAAAGAAATGGTATGTTTGTATATGAGTCTGTACCGGGTACCACAGTTTTAGATTTGGAAGAAAAAGAAGACAAGATGAGCTTTACAGTGGAAGGACCACAAGATGCTCAGATTACTGTGGAAATGGAAGAGGATGCCGAGTACAAGATTGTAATTGACAAAGAAGAAGCAGGACAGATGAAAACAAATCTGGGGGGGAAGCTGTCCTTCAGTGTAGAACTGGAGCAGGCAGAGCAGGTAACTGTACAGATTGAAAGAATTTAAGCATCAAGGTATCAGATAAGTAAAAATAAGCAAGACAGGGCTGTCGCATTATGCGGCAGCCTCGTTTATTGGAAAAGAAAGGGAAAATATGGCAAAAGGGAAAAAAACATTGTTTTTCTGTCAAAATTGTGGGTATGAGTCTCCGAAGTGGCTGGGGCAATGTCCGGGATGCAGGGAATGGAATTCTTTTGTGGAAGAGACGGTATCTGCAACCGCAAAAGGAAAAACAACAGCTTCAGGAAGTACGACAGGGAAGAAAAATGAACCGGTTATTCTTGCAGATATTTCTATACAAGAGAATGACAGAATGAAAACAGAGATAGAGGAATTGGACAGAGTGTTGGGAGGCGGTATTGTTCCGGGCTCTATGGTTCTGGTTGGAGGTGATCCCGGTATTGGAAAATCTACACTTCTTTTGCAGGTATGTCGGCAGCTTACAAAAAACGGACACAAGGTTTTGTATGTTTCCGGCGAGGAATCTTTGGGACAGATTAAGCTTAGAGCAAAGAGAATAGGAGAATTTAATGAAAATTTGTTGCTCTTATGTGAGACAAATTTAGAAAGTATTCGCAGTGTAATTGAAAGAGTGAAACCGGAAATGGCGGTAATTGACTCTATTCAGACTATGTATAATGAAGAAGTTTCCTCTGCGCCCGGAAGTGTTTCTCAGGTGAGGGAGTCCACAGGCGTGCTTATGCAGATTGCAAAGGGAATGGGGATTTCTGTTTTTATTGTGGGACATGTTACAAAGGACGGAAGTGTGGCAGGTCCCAGAGTACTGGAGCACATGGTAGATACGGTATTGTATTTTGAAGGAGACAGGCAGGTGATTTACCGTATTTTAAGAGGAGTAAAAAATCGATTTGGCTCGACAAATGAAATTGGTGTTTTTGAAATGCGGGAAAAAGGGCTTATGGAAGTGAAAAATCCATCGCAGGTTATGTTAAATGGTAGACCTACGGATGCTTCCGGTACGGCAGTTGTCTGCTCTATCGAAGGGACACGCCCTATTCTAATCGAAATACAGGCGCTTGTTACCAGAACAAATTTTGGGCTGCCAAGGAGAACGTCAGTAGGGATAGATTATAATCGTGTGAATTTATTGATGGCAGTTTTGGAAAAAAGAGCAGGGCTTCATCTGGGAGACTGTGATGCTTATGTCAATCTGGCAGGCGGCATGAAGCTGGGAGAGCCGGCTATTGATTTAGGGGTTGTTCTTGCCATTGTGTCCAGCTATAAAAATCAGGTGATTGACGAGCAGACTTTGATTTTCGGAGAAGTGGGACTTTCCGGAGAAGTACGTGGTGTCAGTATGGCGGAAAGCAGAGTGAGAGAAGCAGAAAAACTGGGATTTACTTCCTGTATTATGCCAAAGGCAAATGTAGAAAGTCTGCAGGGAAAATATGAGATTAAACTCATTGGTGTAGCTAATATTAAAGAGGCAATGAACTGTATTTAAGAGGTAAAATTGAACAAAATTTTGGGGCTCAGGGGAAACTATTTTTACTTTATTTCTCAGAAAAAATGGTGTATTATACTTTAGTAAATGAAATGGATTCCAGTATTACAGGAGGAATAGAAAATGGTAAAAGCCGTAGTAGGAGCAAACTGGGGAGACGAAGGCAAAGGTAAAATTACGGATATGCTGGCAAAAGAGGCAGATATTGTAGTGAGATTTCAGGGTGGAGCAAACGCCGGGCATACAATTGTAAACAATTATGGAAAGTTTGCCCTGCATAGTCTGCCATCAGGTGTATTTAATGAGAATACAACAAGTATTATTGGAAATGGTGTGGCATTGAACATACCTGTACTGTTCCATGAAATACAGTCAATTGTAGAACAGGGAGTCCCTATGCCTGATATTAAAATATCAGACAGAGCACAGATTGTAATGTCTTATCATATTAAATTCGATGAATATGAAGAAGAAAGACTGGCAGGAAAATCTTTTGGTTCTACCAAGTCGGGAATTGCACCATTTTATTCTGATAAATTTGCAAAAATCGGCTTTCAGGTCAGTGAGCTTTTTGAAGAGGAAGAAGCTCTTATGGAGAAAGCAGAAAATATCTGTCAGAAAAAAAATGTGGATTTAGAGTATTTATATCACAAACCTCTTTTAAATCCGGCAGATATTGTAAAGGAATTAAAAGAATATAAAGAAATGATTGCACCTTATGTATGTGATGTTTCTCTGCTTTTATGGAATGCTTTAAAAGAAGGAAAAGAAATTTTGTTGGAAGGTCAGTTGGGTTCTTTGAAAGATCCAGATCATGGTATTTATCCTATGGTAACGTCTTCCTCCACACTGGCAGCTTATGGCGCAGTAGGTGCAGGAATACCTCCTTATGAAATAAAGAAAATTATTACTGTATGTAAAGCTTATTCCAGTGCAGTAGGTGCAGGTGCTTTTGTATCTGAAATTTTTGGAGAAGAAGCAGATGAATTGAGACGTAGAGGCGGTGACGGTGGCGAATATGGCGCTACAACAGGACGTCCAAGACGTATGGGATGGTTTGACTGTGTGGCATCAAAATACGGATGCCGTATTCAGGGAACTACAGATGTTGCTTTTACTGTACTTGATGTTCTGGGATATTTAGAGGAAATTCCTGTTTGCGTAGCTTATGATATTGATGGAGAAATCACAACAGAATTCCCTACAACAAGTCTTCTGGAAAAAGCAAAACCGGTAATTGAAGTGTTGCCAGGATGGAGCTGTGATATCAGAGGCATTAAGAAATATGAGGATTTACCGGAGAACTGTCGTAAATACATTGAATTTGTAGAGGAAAAAATTGGATTTCCGATTACAATGGTTTCTAATGGACCAGGACGAGAAGATATTATTTATAGATAAGGAAAAGAAAAAGGAAGCAATGGAGAAAATCCACAGCTTCCTTTTTTGTACAGAAAAATTATTTTGCGTAGTTGTCAAAATATCCTTGAATATAGATAATTGGAGTTCCCTTATCACCGGAACCGGAAGTAAGGTCAGCTAAAGATCCCAAAAGGTCAGTAAGACGTCTTGGTGTAGTACCCTGTGTTACCATAGTACCTTTTAAGCTGGCAGCTTTTTCATCTTTTTCTGTAATATAATTTTTAATGGCATCTTTTAATTCATTTCCTGATAAATCAGCAAAATCGTTATCAGCCAGATATTTTAATTTTACTTCATTTGGAGTACCTTCCAAACCTGCAGTGTAAGCAGGAGATACAACTGGATCAGCCAGTTCCCAGATTTTTCCTACAGGATCTTTAAATGCACCATCGCCATATACCATAACTTCTACATTTTTTCCTGTTTTTTCCAGCATAGAGTTATGAATAGCAGTAACAACTTCTTCGCATTTAATTGGGAAGAGTTTTACAGTATCTTCTGTTGCTTTATTAGAACCTAAAAGTCCGTAAGCATCATTATAACCGCTGCCATTGATGCTCTTTGTCATAATATCATCAAGAGCATATACTTTCTCAGCGCCGTTTGCTTTCAGAATACGTTTTGTTCTTTGACGAGTGTGAATGTCACAGGTAAGAACACTTTTTGTATAAGAAAGGATAGCTTTTGGGTTGTTAGCGAAAATGATTTCAACCTCAGCGCCAGCTTCCTGAATAAGCTGTTTGTAATATTCTACATAGTCAACACCTGTAAATACGTGTTTTTCATATCCAAACAGTTCTCTGTATTTTTCTTCTGTTAAAACATCAGACCATGGATTTACATTTTTTTCGTCCATAATATCTAAGTCAATGAGGTGATTTCCCACTTCATCAGATGGATAGCTTAACATGAGAACGATTTTTTTACAGCCCATAGCAATACCTTTTAAGCAGATAGAAAAACGATTACGGCTTAAAATAGGGAAGATTACGCCTACTGTATCATCGCCGAATTTTTCTTTTAGGTCAGCGGCAATATCTTTTACATTTGCGTAGTTACCCTGGGCTCTGGCAACTACTGCCTCTGTAACAGCGATTACGTCTTTATCTTGAATTTCAAAGTTGGCATTTTCAGATGCTTTTAATACACAATCCACTACAATTTCAGGAAGGTTGTCCCCTTCACGAATAATAGGTGCGCGGACACCTCTTGATATTGTTCCAACCATGCGGTCTATATTTTCCATAATTTATGTACCTCCATTGGTTTCTTGCAAATTTGCGGGCAAAATTGCCACCTACTTTATAATACGTTGAAATCACTCTGTATGCAAGGGGAATATATGGATTTTCTGAAAAAATATGCGAAAACTCTGTTATTTTTCCGGCTCCTTTAAGTTTCGAATATGCATATATACGGTATTTTTTGAAATCCCTAAAAGAGAGGCTACTTTTAGAACAGAATCTTTAATATTGAAAATACCCCGTTGATAGAGCTGAGTAACAATTTCTTTATTTTTATTTTGTGGTGAAACAGCAAAATCATTCAGTACTTGATGTTGGATTTTATATAAAACATTTTCAATAAGTTCATCTGTATTGTCGGTAAAGTTTTCTGTGGCAGAAGCATTGCCAGAGAGGGGAGTTGATGCTCCTGGATAAAAGTTTGCTAACAGAGAGGAGAGAGGAATATCTGTATAAAAGTTGATGCAGATTAAGCCAATAATACGTTCCTTTTCTCCTGCAATCGGAATGGTGCAAGAACGCAGTGGCACTCCTTTTTTTGAATGGTTCATGTAGCAAACAGCAGGCTGAGACGGTTCTTCCTTTAGTTGACTGAGCATGGAAAGTGCCAAATCAGTAATCGGTGCGCCGTTTTTTCTGCCGGAATAATGCCCATTGACGTTTTCAATAACGGAATGCTGAAGATTTTCAAGACTGTGGAGAATAATCTCATATCCTTCTCCCAGATATTCTCCCAGACTTACAATCATTTTTTTATAAGAGTTTAAAATAAGCTGTTCTGTTTTTGTAAGTTTTATATAAGGTTTATCGTTTGACATAATGGTCTCCATAAGATTTGTTTTCAATAATTAAAGTTATTATATTTTGAATTTATGTTTTGTGCAAGAATGAAAAAAAGTTCATTGAAATATATTTACTAAAATATTGTTTAGTGATATGATAAGAAAAAATGAGATGTAAAGGAGATTGATATTATGTTGAAAACAATTTATACACCAAAAGCACCTGCAGCAATCGGACCATATTCACAGGCAGTAGTATGTGGAGATATGCTTTTTACTTCCGGACAAATTCCGGTAAATCCTGAAACAGGAGAAATTGCAGGAGAAACAATTTCTGAACAGGCTGAACAGGTAATGAAGAATATCGGAGCTGTTCTGGAAGAAGCAGGAACAAACTTTGAAAATGCAGTGAAGACAACTTGCTTTTTGGCAGATATGGGAGATTTTCAGGTATTTAATGAAGTGTATGCAAAGTATTTTGTAAATAAACCGGCACGTTCTTGTGTAGCTGTGAAAACACTTCCGAAAAATGTATTATGTGAAGTTGAGGTTATCGCAAAACTGTAAAGGTTTGTGAAGAAAGAGGTAGCAATGTCAGAAAACCGATTTGATTTTGACACTGTCATAGACAGACGAGGGACAAATTGTGGAAAATGGGACACCATGGATAAGAAATACGGAAATACAGAGCTTATTCATCTAGGTGTGGCTGATATGGATTTTCCTTCTCCGCAGCCTATTCGTGATGTAGTACATCAATGTGCGGAACATGGGATTTTTGGTTATACGGATTTAGGCGATGATTTCTATGAAGGTTTTATGTCCTGGGAAAAAAGAATGCATCATGTGGATATAAAAAAAGAAGAAATAGTATTTTGTCCTCGTATTAATATTTCTGCAGGAATTTGTGTGGGAGCATTTACAGAACCGGGAGAGGAAGTAATACTTCATACTCCTGCTTATGGTCCATTGTATGAAGCAATTTCTAAAAATAACAGAACCGTGGTAAAATGTGGATTAAAATCTCAAAACGGAAAGTATATTATGGATTTACAACAAATGGAAGCGCAGATAACGGAAAAAACAAAAATGCTTTTATTATGCAGTCCTCATAACCCGGTAGGTCGTGTGTGGACAAAAGAAGAGCTGGAGGCAGTAGGTGAATTTTGTATAAAACATGAACTGCTGTTATTTGTAGATGAAATTCATGGTGATATTACTGCACCGGGAGTAGAGTTTGTATCTGTCTTGTCTTTGTCGGAAGAAGTGCGAAAAAGATTGATTGTTGCATCATCACCTACAAAAACTTTTAATATTCCGGGATTTATTTTATCTTATCTGATTATTCCAAATCAAGAATACAGAGCTGTGGTAAAAAGGGAAATTGACAGAATCGGTATGCATAATCCCACAATCTTTTCATCAGCAGTAGCAGGTTGTGCGTATCAACAGTGTGATGACTGGTATAAAGCAATGCTGTCTTATATTGATGAGAATGATAAATTTACCAGAGCGTATTTTGCAGAAAAAATGCCGGAATTTTATATTTATCCAAGAGAAGGGACATATCTTTTATGGATGGATTATAAGGAACTGGGTTGTGAAGAAGCAGAATTGGAAAAATGGTTTTTGGAAAAAGCAAAAGTCAGCGTGTATATGGGAACTGTGTTTCAGGAAGAAGGCAGAGGCTGCATTCGACTGAATATAGCAAGTCCCAGAAAATTATTGGAAGAGGCGTATGACAGAATGTACGTTGCATATTGTCATATAAAGAAAAATTAAATATTTAACTTCATTTAGAAAAAAGAGCAGATGAGGTATGTTTTTATTGAAATTATTAGAAACATACTTTGTCTGCTTTTTGTTTGATTAAATATGAAATTTACATGATTTTTATAAAAGAGAGATAACATATTTTACAAAAGAAATTTAAACTTATAGGAGAATATGGGGAAAAGGAGATGAAAAAAAATCAGATAAATCGGAGATTGTGCAAATAAATTCACCAATGACGTTGTTAATGTATCAATCGGCTATTGATATTGTAGTGGATCGATTAAAAGCAATTAATATAGAGCTTACAAACAAAAGCGGGCATCATGTAATCAGGGGGATTACAAGCCGAATTAAGTCACCGGAGAGTATTACAAAAAAATTAATAAGAAAAGGTAAAAAAATAGACTATGAGACCGCAGTTGAATCATTAAATGATATTGCAGGAGTACGAGCAGTATCTTATTTTTTTGACGATATTTATCAAATATCTAAAGCTGTAAAAAAGCAGAAAGATTTTACATTGATAAAAGAAAAAGATTATGTGCAAAAACCGAAAAAAAGTGGATATAAAAGTATACATTTAATTGTAAAAGTTCCGGTTGTATTGGACAGTCAGACAACGTATGTAAAAGTAGAAATTCAAATTCGTACTTTTGCAATGGATTATTGGGCAGAATTAGATAGTCAAATGTGTTACAAAAAATCTGCCGGTGATATAGAGATGGTTAGACAAGAGAGTAAAAGATACGCAGAGGCAATTGCTGCTTTGGATAATAAAATGTTGGAATTTAGAAAAAAAATTGAATTACTAGAAAAAAATAAAGTTTTGTGTGAAACAGATAAGGTGAAGAAATGAAAAAATTGGATTGTTAACAAGCGGGGAAGATTGTCAAGCATTAAATTTATACATTATTGTAGCCGAATGTGTAGGGATATGTTAAGATGATACAACAGAGAAAATCATCAAAACAGAGGAGGAAAAAATTTGAAAAATTTAAAGATAGCAAATAGATTAGAAGCCTCAGAGATTGCATTGGGATGTATGCGAATTACCGGATTGGAAGGGACGGATGAGGTTAGAGAATTAGTAGATACAGCTATGGAACATGGGATTAATTTTTTTGACCATGCTGACATTTATGGAAATGGTGAGTCAGAACATATTTTTGGAGAGACCATAAAGGGAATACCAAGAGAAAAAATGATTGTCCAGACAAAATGTGGAATTCGTCCGGGGTTATGTTATGATTTTTCTAAGGAACATATTTTGGAATCTGTAGATAAGAGCTTAAAGCGTTTGAATATGGATTACATTGATGTATTGTTATTGCATCGCCCAGATACTTTGATGGAACCGGAAGAAGTTGCAGAGGCTTTTAATATTTTGGAAAAAGAAGGAAAAGTAAGATATTTCGGAGTCAGTAATCAAAATTCTATGCAGATGGAATTGCTTCAGCGTTATTGCAGTCAAAAACTTATCATTAATCAGCTTCAGTTTAGTGTTGCGCACTGTGATATCATTGATTCTGGATTAAATGTGAATGTTCATAATGATGCAGGGTGTGTTCGAGATGGAAGTATTCTGGAGTATTGCAGGTTAAAAGAAGTTACCATTCAGGCATGGTCTCCTTTCCAATATGGATTTTTTGAGGGAGTATTTATCGGAAGTGAAAAATTCCCAGAACTGAATAAAATGCTGGATGAACTGGCAGAGAAATACCATGTAACAAGTAGTGCCATTGCCATTGCTTGGATATTGAGACATCCGGCAGGTATTCAGGCAATTTTGGGAAGTACAAAGAAGCAGAGAATTGCAGAGATTTGTAAGGCAAGTGAAATAAAATTGACAAGAGAAGAGTGGTACGCACTTTATATGGCAGCAGGGAAAAAATTGCCGTAGAGGATATGAAAAAGTACAGAACATATATTCGAATTTGTTCTGTACTTTTATTTTGTGTTTTGATATAATGAGAAAAATGAAATTTGTGAGGAAAGATGGGAGAAAGTATTTCCTTAATATAAATAATAGGAGGAGAAAAATGCTAAAAGAAAAAGGTTTTGAAAACATACAGTATCGTAAAATTGATAATTATAGAGAGTATATAGAATTAAAACAAGAAGTTCAGGGGTTAATTGTACCTGGTGAAAATGAAGAAATACAATGGATGGAAATAAAAATTAAATTACATAATGAAGTTGCCAAATTGACTAATGAAAAGGATATTTCAATGAGTATTAATTTACCGATGATTATTTATTTTTTAAGCATTATAGGAAGTGCTATTATTGGTTATGTCAGTAACGACAAGTGGCTTATGTTAATACTAATACAGTTATTTGGCATTGTTTTTCTTTTTATGGTGATTAAAAGAAGCAATAAGATATTAGCTATCAGAAACAACAATATAGATTTTTATGCTTGGATAGAAAAGGCGATAGATGACATTTTATAGTATTCTTCAATAGGAAAACGTGATTAGATGGAATAGTTGTCTGATAGTACAGATGAATGTATGAGCAATTGAGTAAACGGGGAGGATGGTAGCTGTGGAAATAACAAAGCAAATGGAAATGGTGTTATATCACTCAGAACAAAGTGATGTTACTGTTAATGCTATTATAAAAGATGAAACAATTTGGATTACACAGAAGGCTATGGCTGAATTGTTTGGAATAGATAAATCGGGAATTAGCAGACACTTATCTAATATTTTTAAGTCAGGGGAACTAGATGAAAAAGTGGTTGTTGCAAAAATTGCAACAACCACTCAACATGGTGCAATAGAGGGGAAAACACAAAATTCACTAACCAGTTATTATAATTTAGATGCAATTATATCTGTTGGTTATAGAGTAGATTCTAAACAGGCAACTCAATTTCGTATTTGGGCAACAAATGTATTAAAAGAATATATGCGAAAAGGATTTGTGATGGATGATGAACGCTTAAAGCAAGGAAAGACGTTGTTTGGTAAAGATTATTTCCGTGAATTACTTGAGAGAGTTCGTTCAATCAGAGCTAGTGAAAGACGAATTTGGCAGCAAATAACTGACATTTTTGCAGAATGCAGTATAGATTATGATAAGACTTCAGAAATTACATATAAATTCTATGCTACGGTACAAAATAAGTTCCATTTTGCTATAACTGGAAAAACAGCAGCAGAGATTGTATACGATACAGCAGATCATACAAAAAATAATATGGGATTAACTACTTGGAAATATGCTCCTGATGGGCGAATTTTAAAGTCAGATACATCAATTGCAAAGAATTATTTAAATGAAAAGCAAATTCGGCAATCGAATTTATCAACGCAATGGAGGTGCGAGAAGATGATGAGGATTTCCAAAACCCTGTGGATTTAATGTTTGAAGCATTGGAGCGAAAGAAGCCAAATCACTTTGCGGTACGTCAGTATAAAAAGTTCAAATTGGCTGCGGGTAAGACAGCAAAATCTATCCTGATCAGCTGCGGTGCCAGACTGGCTCCGTTTGATATTGAAGAACTTAGGGAGATTACTGCTTATGATGAGTTGGAACTGGATACGTTAGGAGATAAAAAGACAGCATTATTCCTGATTATGTCGGATACAGATGCGACTTTTAATTTCCTGATTTCCATGATTTATACCCAGCTCTTTAATCTACTCTGCGAAAAGGCAGATGATGTGTACGGTGGCAGGTTGCCAGTTCATGTACGTTGTCTGATTGATGAATGTGCCAATATTGGGCAGATTCCAAATCTGGAAAAATTGGTAGCGACAATCCGAAGTCGCGAGATTTCAGCTTGTCTGGTGCTGCAGGCACAAAGTCAGTTAAAGGCAATTTATAAAGACAATGCTGATACCATTATCGGTAATATGGATTCAAGGATTTTCTTGGGTGGTTCTGAACCGACCACTCTGAAGGAACTGAATCAGGCACTTGGCAAAGAAACGATAGACACTTACAACACAGGCGAAAGCCGTGGCAGAGAGACTTCCCATTCTCTGAATTATCAGAAGTTGGGTAAGGATTTGATGTCTATTGATGAATTGTCAGTCCTCGATGGTGGCAAATGTATTTTGCAACTTAGAGGTGTTCGTCCGTTTCTTTCAGACAAATATGATCTGACACAACATCCAAATTACAAGTACACATCCGACTATGATTCAAAGAACGCATTCGATATTGAAAAGTTCCTGAATCACAAATTGAAACTGAAACCAAATGATGTCTACGAAGTAGTAGATGTCGGCTAAATGTAACGAAGTCTTTCGTCCGTTATGGGGGTAACGAAAGGCTTATTTTCTATGAAAAATGTAGGAAATCGTTGAAATACAAAATTATACGAAAAAACATAGATAGTTTTAGTGTTTCGTTGACCACATGTTAAGAAGATGATTCTGAAATAACTATAGCAATTTCTTTTATGATATAATGATATCTATACTTAGGGATGAAAGGGGATTGTTATGGGAAAATCCAAAACAAAGAGATGGCTTTCTATTTTTGACGAAATTAAAGATCTAGGGGAAGGGGGCAATGCAGATGTGTATCTTGTAACAGAGAAAACAACAGGGCACCCCTACGCGTTGAAAGAACTTCGAAATAGAAATGAAGAAAAGAAATCACGTTTCATTAGTGAGATTCAAATTGCACGAGAGAATTCTGCTATTATATCAGGAATCCTTCCTGTGATTGCTGCTGATTGTGATAACTATTGGTATACCATGCCAATTGCTCAGCCAGTAATGGATTTCATTAATGAAAAGAGCCTTGTAGAAATCGTCAATGGTGTTCTTCAGTTATGCGAGACATTAGAGCAGCTACATGACAAAAGAATCCATCATAGGGATATCAAACCAAGCAATATTTATTACTATAATGGAAGATTTTCATTAGGAGATTTTGGTCTGGTAGATTTTCCTGATAATGATGATTTTACAAGATCAGATCAGGGATTGGGAGCTATATTTACAATTGCACCAGAAATGAAGAGGAATCCTAAAATGGCGGACGCAAGCAAAGCTGATGTTTTTTCGCTTGCAAAAACATTGTGGATGTTTCTTAGTGGAGATGAAAAAGGGTTTGATGGCGTGTATAATCATCTTGATGAGAGTCACAGTTTGCGATATGTATCAAGATTTAAAAATGAGCATTTGGTTGAAATTGATGAGCTGCTTATGGATTCGACTAACAATGATCCAAATTTAAGACCGGACATTCATATGTTTAAAGAACGCTTATTATCTTGGTGTGAGATTGCTAGCGATTTTGATAAGTCGCAAAATAGCGATTGGATATTTTTGACACGGCAGTTATTTGGAGAAAATGTACCAAGTTCTTCTGTATGGAGGGAAATTGATAAAATAGTTGCTGTTTTAAATATTGTTGGACGGACGCCTGCATATAACCATATGTTATTATCAGATTATGGAGGATTAGATTTTTCGTATGCTATGAGAGCTACGGAAGAGAATTGTATCTACTTATATGACACATTAGGCGTGTGTTATCTTGTAAAACCTAAGTCATTACAATATGAGGGATTTTCCGAAGATTACAGATGGAGTTATTTCAGGTTGGATCTGAAGAAATTAACTCCAGTCATATGCAGGTACGATCTGTAAGAAATACAGCCAGAAGCCGTACTCCCAGAACATCCTGCTGACGCAGAACTTCCGCATCAGCCTGGACACCCACGAGCACCGCAGATGTCTCAACATCCTCGTGGTGGGAGGCTCCGGTGCAGGAAAATCCAGAGGCTTTGCCCTGCCGAACATCATGCAGTGCTGCTGCTCGATGGTCATTACAGACCCCAAAGCCGAGCTGCTCCGAAAGACAGGCGGTCTGCTGGAAAAGAAAGGATATGAGGTGCGTGTCTTTGACCTCATCAATCCCGACACATCTTTTTGCTACAATCCATTCGAGTACGTCCACGATGACAAAGACGTACTCCGTCTCATTTCCAATCTGATACAAAACACCACACCCAAAGGTTCCCAGTCCTCCGATCCGTTCTGGGAGAAGAGCGAGACAGCACTGCTTCAGGCACTGATGCTGTATCTGCTCCATGAAGCTCCGCCGGAAGAACAGAACTTCGCCATGATCATGGAGATGTTAGGCTCGGCACAGGTAAAAGAAGAGGATGAGGACTACGAGTCCCCTCTGGACATTTTGTTTGACCGTCTGGAGATGCGGGACCCGGACAGCATTGCCGTCAAGCAGTACCACATTTACAAGCAGGCGGCAGGAAAGACCGCCAAGTCCATCCTGATCAGTGTTGGTGTCCGTCTGGCAGCCTTCAACCTGCCGCAGATCGCCAAGCTGACCAATACCGATGAACTGGATCTTTCCAGCATGGGCGAAAGAAAAGTTGCCCTTTTCTGCTGTATTCCGGATGCGGACACCTCTTTGAATTATCTGGTAGGTATGATCTACAGCCAGCTTTTCCAGACTCTTTATTATATGGCAGACCGTGTGCATGGCGGTGCCCTCCCGGTTCCGGTCAACTGCATCATGGATGAGTTTCCAAACGTATCCCTGCCAAATGAGTTTGAGAAGATCCTGGCAACCTGCCGTTCCCGTTCCATTTACTGCAGCATCATCATCCAGAACATGAGCCAGCTAAAGGCTCTGTTCAAGGACTCCTGGGAAAGTCTGGTGGGCAACTGCGATGAGTTTTTGTACCTGGGCGGCAATGAAAAAGAGACACACAAATATGTATCAGAATTACTGGGGAAAGAAACCATAGACACCAACACCTACGGGCAGACCAAAGGAAAATCCGGCAGCTACTCCACCAACTTCCAGCAGAGCGGAAGGGAGCTGTTACAGCCGGATGAAGTCCGTATGCTGGATAACCAGAATGCACTTCTGTTTATCCGCGGGGAACGGCCCATACTGGATGCCAAGTATGACCTGATGAAGCATCCCAACATCCGGTATACCGAAGACGGCGGTGCCGGCCCGTTCAACTATGCGAAAGCACCGCTGGCACATGACGATTTTACCTTTGACGAAACAAGATATAACGACTACGAACTGCTTCTGGATGAGGACATCATCGGGGAGCTTTTTTGATTGGAGGAATGCCGATGAATTTACTGAAAAATAAGAAACACACAGAAACAAAAAAAGAGACCACACCGCTGAAGATGAAGAGAGGGCAGAAGAAACTGTTTGCCCTGTATGCGGTGATGGTGCTGACTTTCTGCATTGGGGCAACTTGCGTTTACGCTGCAGGCGATCCGCTGGCAGTCGTCAATAACCTGTCCACGTTTATCTTTTCCCTGATCCGTGCCATTGGCCTGATCCTGCTTGGATTTGGTATCGTGCAGGTCGGCCTGTCCCTAAAGAGCCACGATCCGAGCCAGAGGGCAAACGGATTCCTGACACTGGCAGGCGGTATCATCATTACCTTTGCAAAAGAGATCCTGGATCTGATCATGGGTTAGGATCAGAGACCAGAAGGGGAGCCATGCGAAATGCGGGTTCCCCGCTCACTTTTGCAGGATGGGAGGTGAAACTGTTTGAGTGATAACTGGATCGTACAGAATCTGAATTCTGCCTTGCAGACCTGGAGTGACAAGCTGGCCGAGATCTGGACACTGCTGACGCAAAGCCCGGAGAATTTCAAGGGCGGTGCGATCTGGAGCGTGATGACGAACATCAACGGAGGGCTCCGAGCCATCGGGTACGGCCTGCTGGTCTTATTTTTTGCGGCAGGGCTGGTGAAAACCTGTGGGAGCTTCACGGATATGAAGAAGCCGGAACACGTAGTGAAAGCCTTTATCCGTTTCGCACTGGCACAGGGAGCCGTCATGTCCGGCATGGAGCTTCTGACGGCAATTTTTTCCATTGTGCAGGGAATCGTGGCAAATATTATGTCCCATTCCGGGATGGCAGGTGGAACGGTGACGGAACTGCCCTCAGAGATTGTGGACAAGATCGAAGCAGTCGGGATGCTGGAATCCATCCCTTTGTGGATCGTAACCCTGTTAGGCAGCTTGTTAATTACCGTGCTTTCCTTTGTGATGATCCTGACTGTATATGGAAGAATGTTCAAGCTGTATATGTACACAGCCATCGCACCGATCCCGCTGGCAACCTTTGCCGGGGAACCAACCCAGTCTGTAGGGAAGAACTTTATCCGTTCCTACGCCGGGGTATGTCTGGAAGGTGCCATCATCGCACTGGCTTGCATCATCTTTTCGGTGTTTGCGGCGAGTCCGCCGGCCGTCGGGGATACCAGTCTGTCTGCTGTGACGATTGTCTGGAACTACATCGGGGAGCTGGTCTTTAACTTACTGGTACTGGTCGGGGCAGTGAAGGCATCTGACCGGATCGTAAAAGAAATCATGGGATTATAGGAGGCAGAAAGGAATGGAAGAACCAAAGAAATTAATTTATGACAGTGGAGAGCAACCAGAGGAAGTATTCTTACGGGTCAGCGGCTACTTGGACAGAGACCGCCTGTATGTCGGGATTTACCAGATAGAATATGGCTACCCGGAACTTTTTTCCGACCTTACGGTGAACCTGCACCATGCTCCGCTGAACGGTGTGAACGAAGCCTATATCGACCACAATTTCAGCAAAGAGCATCTGCGTTTTATTCGGAAATACAAGCTGGGCAGGGTACTTCCGGAGACCGCAGTTTCCGGTTACTGCACCTTTCAGAAGGTCGCCTTTGACCTGAAGAAACTGGCAGAATATGATCCGCAGGGAACTAGAGAATTTATGGAAAGCCACGGCATCCAGATTGCGGATGCACCAAAGCAGAAACCAAAGAACAAATCACAGAGAGAAAGGTAGAAAACAACATGGAAGTGAAAATGAATAAAGAAATCCGAGACTATCAGGAGTCAATGTTCTGGGGCTTAAGTTTCCGGCAGTGCTTATTTTCGGTACTGGCGATCCTGGCAGCCCTTGGGATCTATTTCCTCACCCGGAAATATGCCGGGGAACAGGTAACCGGATGGCTGTGTGTGCTTGGGGCGGCTCCCTTTGCAGCCTGCGGTTTTTTCCGTTACCACGGCATGACGGCAGAACAGTTCGCATGGACAGTCATCAAATCCGAACTGCTGTACCCGAAACGGCTGGTATTCAAATCGGAGAACCTGTACTTTTCCTGCATGGAAGAGAGCCTGCGGCTGGGTGAAAAAATGATGGGAAACGGAGCGGAGCTTCTGGAGAAGAAGCGGACGAAACAGAAGAAACCAAAGAAGCCAAGAGGAAGGGGTGATGCCTTTGATTAAAACCCTGAGTCAGACACTGAAACAGGACAAAGAAAAATTTAAAGTACCGAGGTCTGTCCAGCAGGCAATCCCCATCCGCAAGATCTGGCCGGATGGGATTTTTCAGGTAGAGAGTAAATTTTCCCGGACATTCCGGTTTACGGATATCAATTATTCCATTGCCAGTAAAGCGGACAAGACAGAAATGTTCCTGGATTATTCCGAACTTTTAAATGCACTGGATTCCGGCTGTACTGCGAAGATTACCCTGAACAACCGTAAGATCAACAAAGAAGAGTTTGAACAGTCCCTGCTGATCCCAATGAAAGGGGACGGGCTCGATGAATACCGGAAGGAGTACAACGACATGACCGAGGAAGAATACGCCGAGTTTGCGGAAAGGCTTTCTGCTTACAACATGAGCCAAGCCGAGTTTATCCGGCAAGCCATAACCGGGGCAGCCATAC
>ERZ835762.362-NODE-362-length-56036-cov-14.119612_pt1 | contig 56036 bp, 48 predicted proteins | sample MGYA00519687_ERZ835762 | MGnify/ENA primary metagenome ERZ835762 (study PRJEB31850, sample SAMEA3708783) | human gut metagenome | biome: human gut; feature: human-associated habitat; material: faeces | place: China | collected 2014 ... | reverse complement strand
AACACAACCCGCTACGGGGGAGACTTACCCGAAATCTGATTTATTCAACAAAGCCGCTATGGACCTATCCACCAATGCAAACAAATCCATGCTTGCCAGTGAAATGGATAACATATCTAAACTAACAACGCAGCATAGTTTGATAATGGCAGAATATGAGGAGTTAATTTTTAAAGAAGATAATGATTTATTTCTAAGTCTTCATGATCTTTTTGCAATCCAAATTAGTGAGAAGTATTCGGGTGGATTTATCAGTTGGATATTTTAAAACATTATAACTCATCAGATGCGACGCTAACTATGTAGAACGTGTTAATCTGAGAAGGTTACCAATGTATTAGGTAATATCCGCTTCTGGCACGAAGCGAACGATCTGACTTAGCTGAAGATCCGCTGTGAGCGAGGAGCGGACGCTCGCATTTGTCTCAACATACTGAGGGGCTCACTAACACCTAAGTGTATTCGTCAACAGTGAACAGGTCAGATTAGCTACGTAAGTTTCAGCGTATAATTGGGCACTATAAAAGTGCCCAAACTTTAAAAAAAATAGATAATGCTATGTATTTGAGCTAAACATCGAACTCCGCCTTACTATTTTGTAATAAGGGGGGTTTTCATCATCTTCCTCAAAATCAGAGAAGAAGTGGTTATCTCTTAATGCTGTTAATAACCTTTGATTAGTTTCATCAACCTCAATTTTAGGCTTACCTCGCCCCAAAATTTTACTGAACTCAGATAAACCAAGCAGATCAAGATATTCTTTGCAGAGAGCCTTACTCAAATCCTTACTTGGCAACAAAGCGATTAGCAATGCTATCTTATTCTTCATATTTAGGTCCCCAGCGACAAACAGGTCTTTTAGTAACAGCTCAGCAACATCATCAGGGTTTGCTATCAATGTCGATATATCCTGTATTGCTCGGTTCAGAATGAGTGACTGAGTAGAGGTTCCCCAAGTTTTATAGGATGACGTCAAATTTAATAGTTCGTCTGGTTTAAAATTATTCCTTAAAATACAATCATTAACGACCGGAGGGTAGTTTTTGTTATAAATAGCCAGCGGTACTTTAATCAATTCAAGTAGCTTAATTTTCAAATCATCATCAACTTTCCAAGAAAGTATCGATATGGCTTCATCTAAGACAAAATTCTCTATTGTCATTAACTCAACGTAGGTTTGGATGTTTTTCTTAATGTAGTAGTTATTTTGTTCAGGATAATTATCTCGTATGAAATCAAGTGAACTCATACTCATGCGAATAATTTTCTTATCCACTAATATTTTAAATTTATCACCAGTAATATTAGCAATGCCAAAGGAAGTATTATAAATCCGATGTAGCGAGCAAATTAATTCATCATATTTATTACTTGATAAATCATTACAGACAATAATCGATCTAAATAATTTTGTTTTCTTCTCATTTTCAATGTCAATTTTTTTAAAGTCAAGCTCGGTATCAGTTCTATTGATGAATTCGATAAGTGTTTTATCCAGCCCATCAACATGTTCAAAATAGGAGACAATATTTTCCTCAGAGCACACTATTCTATCTTTATCCAACAAAGATGACCATAAAGATTCGCTCTCAACCTCACTCAGAGATGTCACGAAAGTTTTCAAAGCATTTATATACTGGCCTTTTTGTTCATCAGATATTCCCTCATTATTAAGAACGGATAAAACAATGACTTCATCATCCACGATTGAACCATCACAACTAGATAAAACCATATCTAGATAGTCACTAATATGGTTATTAACATAACTAGCCAAGGGAGAATCAGGCTGTGACATCACTAGTGTATAGTTCTTATGACGAATATCATCTTCACTATCAAGCGTGTAAACCTTACTTAGCATTAAGGTCAGGTTGGCAAAATTAATATCATAAAGTGAATGCTGGTAAACTGCATCAAAGAGTACTTTATTTGCGTTTTCAAATTTAATACTGACAAAAGAGACGTTAAGCAACTTAAAGCCACTAATTAGTTTGTCAACCTTCGGTTCTGATATTGCTAAATAATCTACCGAATCAGAGATGTAATCAGTCAGACAATCATCAATATTAATGGCTTCGATGGCGTTATTGGCAGAATAATAAAACGTGCCTATAGAGTAGAGTTTAACCCAATCAGCAGAAAATTCACTCTCTGTCAGCGCATAAGAAAAAAACTCAGGCCACTGCGTATTTAATCGATTAATAAAGACAGGCTGAGCCCTCTCAGTTTCAAAGTAGCCACGAATAAACTCAACTCTTCTATCTTTTTTTAGTTGTTTGAATAAACGTTTTATTAAGTTTACTTGGGCTGGCGTTTGAAGCAGATAAGCTAATAAATCAAAATTAAGCGCCTCTTCCTGTTCAAAATCCACTTCTCGAAGGCGGGCAACGACCAGTTTGGGGTTCTTGAGTTGATAAGTGAACTCTTTGCCTTTTTGATCGGTAATGCTGCGTAAAAACATCTTATCAGTTCGACTCAAGCTATTTTCATAAAAATAGGTCATATAGTCGGTATAGGTTTCATCAATATAACCATCACGAATAAGGTATTTAAGCAAGTCAAAATACTCACTGCTTTTTATTTCATTAAAATCTCTTTCCTCTCCAATTTCATTGGTATAGGTGAGTTTAAATATTTCATCAATGTTCTCTCTAGTTATTACTTCTTTAAGCCTTTTATTTCTAGAGTCAACCAAACTTTCTCTTGATCTTGATATAAGCTCATTAATTTCTTCTATTTTACCATTGAATTTATTTTCAACATTTTCTTTTCTAGCCGCTCTTCTCTTTTCTATATCAGCTTTCTCAGCCTGGTTATAGTGAGGATGGTTGTTATATCTAGATAATTCCTTATCGTATATAGCATCAACCTCCTGACTAGAATTGAGAATTTCATCATTGATTGCCTCAATCTCTTTTTTTCTATCGCTAATATCTTTTTCTATTTTCTTTATTTCTTCAATAATAAGATTGTCTTTTTCACTAAATATGGAATAAACCATACCTTGATTAAGTTGCAACTCACTAAAATCTCGTGGAAAAATATTTTTATAGGCAATAATGGCCAGCATCTTATTACAGTCAAGCTCTGTCGTGTTTAATTTGTTATAATAAACTTGAAATTCATTATAAATATTCTTCAATATTCTCATGTCATCAATATATAAAGACATCCCTTGTAGAAATCTTTCATTGAACAACTTGAGAATACCACCACCTTCAAAATGTGAGATAAACTGATCGTAAGAGTTAGAACTATCAACAACAGGAATAACTGGAATTATATAATCAAAGAATTTTGTTCTATCCTTCGAAATGAAGATATCATCACGAAGCAAGTAAATAAAACGCAACGTCGATTTCTTGTGCCCTGCTATGTCCCGTTGAATATTAACCAGTCTGTTAACCTCATGAAGACGTTCAAAGATGTTATTACTATTAAAACGGTCCATGTCTTCAAAAACAATAGCATCAGCATCAACGTTCTCGAAAAGGTACAATACTTCATTTAAATATCTATCGAAATAAGACTCATTACTTTCTTCAAAAATCTCTATTTCATTACCCTGTAAATTTATTTTCTTAAGAACATTACGATTCTTTTGGGTTTTTATTAATTTGTAAATAAAAACACAAGATAGGATAGTACATATAAACCCACTAATTAAAAGCGTATCGTATTTAGTTGATAATGTAAGTAGTGTCTTTAAATTACCATCAGATAAAAGTGAAACAAACTTCCCCCACTTATTAAATAGAGTGATATGTAGTATCATAGCGAGAAATAACACCGTAAAGATGGTATTTATCACAATGCTGTTAGTTTTTATTTTTTTCTTTACTTTAAAATGTGTCTGGGGAATATCATCAGCATTAATTTGGTGAATTAACTGGTTAAGAACTTTACCTTCTAACGCGGTTTCATTTATATCTTTACCTGGTTCATTAGTTTCAGTTTCCTCAATCGTTCTGAAATGAGCAAGTGAGATATGAACAAACTTTATATTCGAATGACTTTTCTTATAGGATTCGACAAGACTACTTTTTCCTGCGCTATATTGCCCTGATATCGCAATATTTTTAAGATCGTTATTGGCAAAAACAAAATCTATCGCATTTTTATATACACCCAGCTCAACATCGCTGAACGGCGTTAACTTTTGAAATTTATAGCTATCTTCACTCATTGATATCCCTTCCCAATCTTCACCGAGAGAGCTGGCTTTCGGAGTTAATCAAACAAAATCATGCAGATAAAATTTCGCCATATCATAGCAGACACAACGGCAAAGATTAGCTAAAGCCTCGTTGTTTTCTTCATCTATCCCTATAATTTTACACTACAGTTAGCACTGGCTATACCTGAAAGCTTTGCTCGTAAAGAGCACAATCGCAAGTCAGCAAAGCATGACTTTGCAATCTAGCGCCGCTAAAAACAGTGCTGAATCGCTACGACTTAGGCAGCCATCTTATCGGTTCGCAGATAATTTCTAACTTCCGCACCTGGCACAGAGCGGACACTGATATGTAAGTGGCGCTTAGACTGGCGCTATGTAGATGTTTATTGTTCTGACCTCACTGGCGGGAGAGATGTTTTTGCCAACGAAATCAATTTTTCCACTGCTTCCAGAGGGATCTTCTCTTCGTAGCAGGTCAGAAAGAATTCATGTGTAATGTCAGAGTAGAAGACTTCAGCAACTTGCCGTAATGGAGATGTCCCGCTGATGGATAATTCCAGATACATACCATCACGTATCACGTCGCTTCCACGTCTCAGTTCAAACTTAATCTTAGACATATACGAATTCCTTTTTTAAAGACAAAGACATTTTGCGTTAGTGAGATCAAAAACAATTTGGTCAGGGTATAATTTTTTCACCAGAGACTGCGCTACATAAGCGATTCTAAGGAGAATACTGAATTCGTCATAACTCAACAACTTCCGCTCTTGGCACGGAGCGGACACTGGGTTTACCCTTTCGGTAAAACTTAACTGGAAGATTTCGATACGACACCAGACCCGCCAAACAACATGCGGATACCGAGGCCTATCATGACAACACCTGTAAATCGTTCCTGCCATTTGATAAAGCCAGGGTGTTTACTTAGCCAGTTTCCAAATGTCCCTGATGCCATCGCGACTGACCCCAGGGAAATAATTCCTGCCAGCTTCTGGATACTACCCAGAACAAGCAATTGCAGCCAGACAGGACCCGCGGCAGGATCGACAAACTGAGGAAGAAAAGCAAACATGAACAGCAGGGATTTTGGGTTAGTCAGGCTGTTCAGGGCGCCTTCCTTAACGGCACTCCAGTCAGAAATTTTGGCCGTTTTTCGCAGCCGCGTATCTGTGCCTGAAGTCGCAATCATTTTTATGCCCAGCCACATCAGATAAGCCGCACCAGCCCACCTAAACAGATCTAGTGCAACCGGCCAGGCATGAACAACGGCTACCAGCCCCAGAACAAGAAAAGAAACTTGCACAAAACCCGCTACAAATACATTACCCAGTACCGTAAACAGTGCAATACGTCTTCCCTGACCGACGCCTCTGGCGATAGTTAGCATCATGTCTGGCCCCGGAGAAATCTCCAGAAGCGTCAGCGCGAGAAGAAAAGTGATAAACGTTTCGATGGAAGGCATCTTGGTTGAGTCCGGATAAATATTTCTGCTACGTTACCTCAGTCCGATTCGAGCCGAAAGTGGAATATACTGCAGCGTCTGCTGCAGGCACAGAGCAGACAGAGCAGATACAGAATCATGATGTCCACTGTAAGCGAGATGCGAACGCTGACCTTTCATCTTTGTACGATTTACGCTCTGGCCTGATCTGACATGTATCATAGATACAGGAACTCACTAGCATGATCGGAGATTGCATATGCTGATATATAACGTTTTTGGACGGCATATTGGCGTTCAACGTAAGCATGATCGGTGGCTGGTATTTCGTGCTGACCTGACGGAGAGAAAGTTTTCTCGACTCTATGACATCGCTATTCCTGACGATATGACTGAAGGCGAGATTGCCGGCTGGCTGGGCGACATTTTCCATGAATCCGCAACCGATCGTCATCCAAATGTGGAACGCATCGAATAAGGATTTAATGGATAGCATTACGTTGCGCCCGCTCCTGGCACTCACCTGACATGATGATGCCAGCCACAGCCCAAAAAAAAGCCCGCAATCCGCGGGCTTAGAGATAATTTAGAACCTGTTAGTACCAGACGTATCCGGTTGGGAAATCATTCCCACTCAATCGTAGCCGGTGGCTTACCGCTGATGTCATACACCACGCGGGAAATGCCGTTCACTTCGTTGATAATGCGGTTAGACACGCGGCCCAGGAAGTCATACGGCAGGTGCGCCCAGTGCGCGGTCATGAAGTCGATGGTTTCCACCGCACGCAGGGAAACAACCCAGTCGTACTTGCGGCCATCGCCCATCACGCCGACGGAGCGAACCGGCAGGAACACGGTGAACGCCTGGCTTACCTTGTTGTACAGGTCAGCTTTGTGCAGCTCTTCGATGAAGATCGCGTCCGCACGACGCAGCAGGTCGCAGTACTCTTTCTTCACTTCACCCAGCACGCGCACGCCCAGACCTGGACCCGGGAACGGGTGACGGTAGAGCATGTCGTACGGCAGACCCAGTTCCAGACCGATCTTACGCACTTCGTCTTTGAACAGCTCGCGCAGCGGCTCAACCAGGCCCATCTTCATCTCTTTCGGCAGGCCGCCCACGTTGTGGTGAGATTTGATGACGTGCGCTTTACCGGTGGCGGAAGCCGCAGACTCGATCACGTCCGGATAGATGGTGCCCTGCGCCAGCCACTTCACGTCGTCCAGCTTCAGCGCTTCTTCGTCGAACACTTCAACGAACACGCGGCCGATGATCTTACGTTTCGCTTCCGGATCGTTCTCGCCTTTCAGCGCGTCCAGGAAGCGCTGCTCGCCTTCCACGTGAACGATGTTCAGACCGAAGTGGTCGCCGAACATGTCCATAACCTGCTGGGCTTCGTTCAGGCGCAGCAGGCCGTTGTCCACGAAGACGCAGGTCAGGTTTTTGCCGATGGCGCGGTGCAGCAGCATCGCGGTCACGGAGGAGTCCACGCCGCCGGAGAGGCCGAGGATCACTTTGTCATCGCCAACCTGCTGGCGGATACGCTCAACGGCGTCGTCGATGATTTTAGCCGGGGTCCACAGGGCTTCACACTGGCAGATGTCGCGCACGAAGCGCTCCAGCATGCGCATACCCTGACGGGTGTGGGTCACTTCCGGGTGGAACTGCACGCCGTAGAAACGTTTTTCTTCGTTCGCCATGATGGCAAACGGGCAGCTCTCGGTGCTGGCAACGGTCACGAAGTCAGACGGGATAGCGGTGACTTTGTCGCCGTGGCTCATCCACACGTCCAGCAGCGGTTTGCCGTCTGCGGTCAGGGAGTCTTCGATACCGCGCACCAGCGCGCTGTCGTTAACCACTTCAACCTGCGCATAGCCGAACTCGCGCTCGCTGGAGCCTTCTACGTGGCCGCCCAGCTGCATTGCCATGGTCTGCATACCGTAGCAAACGCCGAATACCGGCACGCCAGCTTCGAATACGTACTGCGGCGCGCGCGGGCTGTTTTCTTCGGTGGTGCTTTCCGGGCCGCCGGACAGGATGATGCCGCTTGGATTGAATTCGCGAATCTGTGCTTCCGTGACATCCCACGCCCACAGTTCACAGTAAACGCCCAGTTCACGCACGCGACGCGCCACCAGCTGAGTGTACTGAGAACCAAAGTCCAGGATGAGAATGCGATGTTTATGAATGTTTTCCGTCATTGACGCTAATTCCGAGGCAAGTGAAACAAAAACAGAGCGCCCGGCAGAAGCCGGGCGCGGAAATTAATCAGGAGCCCAGACGGTAGTTCGGGGACTCTTTGGTGATCGTCACGTCGTGAACGTGGCTCTCCTGGATACCCGCACCGCTGATGCGTACGAATTCCGCTTTAGTACGCAGCAGGTCAATGGTACCACAGCCGGTCAGACCCATACAGGAGCGCAGGCCGCCCATCTGCTGGTGGATGATCTCTTTCAGACGGCCTTTATAGGCAACGCGACCTTCGATACCTTCCGGCACCAGTTTGTCAGCGGCGTTATCGGTCTGGAAGTAACGGTCAGAGGAACCTTTGGACATCGCGCCCAGGGAACCCATGCCGCGGTAGGATTTGTAAGAACGGCCCTGGTAGAGTTCGATTTCACCCGGGGATTCTTCGGTACCGGCCAGCATAGAGCCTACCATCACCGCCGCTGCGCCCGCAGCGATCGCTTTCGCGATGTCGCCAGAGAAGCGGATACCGCCGTCAGCAATAACCGGAATACCGGTCCCTTCCAGCGCTTCAACCGCGTCAGACACCGCGGTGATCTGCGGAACGCCCACGCCGGTCACGATACGCGTGGTACAGATAGAGCCAGGGCCGATACCCACTTTCACCGCGCTGCAGCCAGCGTCAGCCAGCGCGCGAGCGCCTGCGCCCGTTGCCACGTTACCGCCGATGATCTGCAGGTCAGGGTATTTGGCACGGGTATCACGGATACGCTGCAGCACGCCTTCAGAGTGGCCGTGAGAGGAGTCAATCAGCAGGACGTCAACGCCCGCGGCAACCAGCGCATCAACGCGCTCTTCGTTACCGGCACCTGCGCCAACCGCAGCGCCTACGCGCAGACGGCCATGCTCGTCTTTACAGGCGTTAGGCTTACGTTCTGCTTTCTGGAAATCTTTAACGGTGATCATGCCGCGCAGGTGGAAGTTGCTGTCAACAACCAGCGCTTTTTCAACGCGTTTTTCGTGCATTTTTGCCAGCACCACGTCGCGGGTTTCACCTTCGCGAACGGTAACCAGACGCTCTTTTGGCGTCATGTACACGCTAACAGGCTGGTTCAGGTCAGTCACGAAACGCACGTCACGACCGGTAATAATACCGACCAGTTCGTTCTCTTCGGTCACCACCGGGTAACCGGCGAAGCCGTTACGCTCGGTCAGGGCTTTCACTTCGTGCAGGGTGGTGGTTGGCAGAACGGTCTGTGGATCGGACACGATGCCGGATTCATGTTTCTTCACGCGGCGAACTTCTTCCGCCTGACGTTCGATAGACATGTTTTTGTGAATAAAGCCAATGCCACCTTCCTGTGCCAGGGCAATTGCCAGGCGCGCTTCAGTCACGGTGTCCATTGCCGCAGAGAGCATAGGAATGTTCAGGCGAATGGTTTTCGTCAACTGCGTGCTGAGATCGGCAGTATTCGGCAGAACGGTGGAATGAGCGGGAACGAGGAGGACGTCGTCAAACGTCAGTGCTTCTTTAGCGATACGTAGCATGGGCAATATCTCTGACCTGGGTGGTTAAATATTGCCGTGGCATTATACAGAGCGTAACCGATTGCATCTACACTTTTTTATAAAAAAGCTTGCGATTGCCTCTCAGCAGGTTACTATCGACTGAATAACTTGCTGATTTAGAATTTGATCCCGCTCACATGTTATCCTCTCAATCCCCCTCAATTTATACCGTCAGCCGCCTTAATCAGACGGTGCGTTTGCTGCTTGAGCAGGAAATGGGGCAGGTCTGGATCAGCGGTGAAATCTCTAACTTCACGCAGCCCTCCTCCGGCCACTGGTACTTTACGCTAAAAGACGATACCGCCCAGGTGCGCTGTGCGATGTTCCGCAACAGCAACCGCCGCGTGACGTTCCGTCCACAGCACGGCCAGCAGGTTCTGGTGCGCGCCAATATCACCCTCTATGAGCCGCGCGGTGATTATCAGATTATCGTCGAGAGCATGCAGCCTGCGGGCGAAGGTCTGCTGCAGCAGAAGTATGAACAGTTAAAGGCTAAGCTCTCGGAAGAGGGACTTTTCGACCAGCAGTTCAAAAAGCCGCTGCCCTCCCCTGCCCACTGCGTGGGGGTCATCACCTCGAAAACCGGTGCGGCACTGCACGATATTTTGCACGTTCTGAAGCGTCGCGACCCTTCCCTGCCCGTCATTATCTACCCGACCGCCGTGCAGGGTGACGATGCGCCGGGGCAGATTGTGCGCGCCATTGAGCTGGCGAACGCGCGTCAGGAGTGCGACGTCTTAATCGTCGGACGCGGCGGCGGCTCGCTGGAAGACTTGTGGAGCTTTAACGACGAGCGCGTGGCGCGGGCAATCTTTGCCAGCCTTATCCCCGTGGTGAGCGCCGTCGGCCACGAAACGGACGTGACGATCGCCGATTTTGTCGCGGATCTCCGCGCGCCGACGCCGTCCGCGGCGGCGGAAGTGGTCAGCCGCAACCAGCTGGAGCTGCTGCGTCAGATCCAGAGCGGCCAGCAGCGTCTGGAGATGGCGATGGACTACTACCTCGCCAACCGGACCCGGCGCTTTACCCAGCTTCATCACCGTCTACAGCAGCAGCACCCGCAGCTGCGCCTGGCGCGTCAGCAGACCGTGCTGGAGCGCCTGCGCCAGCGCATGAACGTGGCGGTGGACACGCAGATCAAGCGCGCGGTGTCGCGCCAGCAGCGCGTGACGCAGCGTCTGAACCAGCAGAATCCGCAGCCGAAAATTTATCGTGCGCAAACGCGGATTCAGCAGCTTGAGTACCGTCTGGCGGAAACTCTCCGCGCGCGACTGAGCGCCACCCGCGAACGCTTTGGCAATGCGGTGACCCACCTTGAAGCGGTCAGCCCTCTCTCCACGCTGGCGCGCGGCTATAGCGTGACGACGGCAACGGACGGCAAGGTGCTGAAGCAAACCAAACAGGTGAGTACCGGCGATGTGCTGACGACGCGTCTGTCGGACGGCTGGGTAGAAAGCGAAGTGAAATCAATTAAACCGGTGAAAAAGACGCGTCAGCGTAAAACCGGATAATTCTTCGCCGGTTACTTACTATACTGCTGCTATTCCCTTTTTTAATAAGGAGAGCAGCATGCCCCATCTTCATAGCGTTATTCCCCCGTATATTCTTCGCCGTATTATCGAAAGCGGTTCCGAACCGCAGCAGCGCTGTGCCCGCCAGACCTTAACCCACGTCCAGACGCTGATGGCCCATATGCCGGGCAAACCCGCCGCGCCGCACGTGAATAAAGCCGGACAGCTGGAGCGCGATATCTACGATGCGAAACAGACCCAGGAGCTGCCGGGTACGCAGGTGCGTTATGAAGGCCAGCCGTCGAACGGCGATGTGGCGGTGGACGAAGCGTACGAGTATTTGGGTATTACCCATGATTTCTTCTGGAAGGAATATCAGCGCGATTCGCTCGATAACAAAGGGCTTATTTTAACCGGCACCGTTCACTACGGTCGGGAATATCAGAACGCCTTCTGGAACGGTCAGCAGATGGTATTTGGCGACGGCGACGGGGAAATATTTAACCGCTTTACCATCGCCATAGACGTCGTGGCGCATGAGCTGAGCCACGGCGTGACCGAGACCGAAGCCGGGCTTATCTACTTTGAGCAGTCCGGCGCGCTGAACGAGTCGCTGTCGGACGTGTTTGGCTCACTGGTGAAGCAGTACCGTCTGAAGCAAACCGCCGATAAAGCGGACTGGCTGATTGGTGAGGGATTACTGGCAAAAGGCATCAACGGCAAAGGGCTGCGCTCGATGTCTGAACCGGGCACCGCCTACAACGATCCGCTGCTCGGCAAAGACCCGCAGCCTGCACACATGAAGGATTTCATCAAAACGCGCGAGGATAACGGCGGCGTGCATCTAAACTCCGGCATCCCCAACCGGGCATTTTATCTGGCCGCGATGGCGATTGGCGGCTATGCCTGGGAAAAAGCGGGGTATGCCTGGTACGACACGGTTTGCGATCGCAATCTGGCGCAGGATGCGGATTTTGAGGCCTTCGCAAAACTGACGGTAGCACACGGAGAAAAACGCTCCGGCGGTGACGTTGGGGCGGCCATAAAACAAGCCTGGGAACAGGTGGGAGTGTTGTAAATGCAGGTTCCGGAACTGACGGATGACGCCGTGGTTGAGCTGGCCCGGGAAGGCGGCGTGGCTTATATTCCCAAGCTGAGCGGCCAGCGCACCATCGCGCTCTCCTCGCTCAATGAGGCCCAGCGCCAGCGCCTGGTCAGCATCCTGGAGCAGGCCTTTCCGCGCGGTCAGCCGCCGGGACAGGCCTCGTCACCCGGCAGCGGCGACCAGCGCTATTTCCGCATCCAGATTATCTGGACCGGGCAAAATCAGGCGCACTACGCCGATATCATCGTGCTGGTGCCGGAGCAGGAAGCGCCCGAGTCGCTGGTCGAGCTGTGGCAGAAAGGCGAAGGCTGCGTGTGCGATTAACCTTCGGCCCGAACAAACTCCACGCGTTTTTTGGAGATAAGGCCGTGGTCGTTCTGGCAGAAGTAGTCCACCGCCCCGCAGGCTTTTAAGACCTGGAGTGGCTGATGGCACTCCGGGCAGCGGGCTTCAAGCGCAATATCCTTATTACAGCTTTCGCAGTGTGCCACCCCGTTCAGGGGCTCAAGCGGTGCCTGGCAATCCGGGCAGGTAATCGTCATGGTGACTCCTTAAAAGCATTCTGGTCTGCGATCATTTTACCACGTCGCGTTCAGTGCGGGCCACGCAGCTGTTGCTGCAAGGTCAGCAGCAGCTCAACCTCCTCGATTCGGCGACGCGTCGTGCGGCTCACCTCGTGCGGATCCCGTTCAAAAAGACTGTTGGTGCCCAGAATGTGCCCGGCAAGACAGTGCTCGTAGAGTGTCCCGGGGATATGCCAGCGCTGAATATCCTTACCCTCACTCAGCTCAAGCACATCCTCCGCGCCGCGCCGGTCGTGGCTGATGATGCGCCCGTCGCGCAAACAGAGCCGTAATCCTTTTTGCCCGCCCGCGGGTCCCGCGTATTTGTTAAGCCAGATATTCACCGGCACGCCGCTGATGCGGCCCTGGAGATGCGCCTCGCCCTCCACCGTGGACAGGTCGCCTTTTGCGATAGCGCGGCCCAGGCGGTCTTTAGCCGTGACGACCTGCAGGGTCATATCATCACTTCCGCCCAGATAACGCACCGTTTCGCGCAGCATCGCCAGCACGTGCGTACCGATATCCAGGATTACGCCGTCCGGGTGGCGAAGCGTTCGGGTGTCCGGCTCGCCGGTGGCAAAGTTAAGCGCGATGGGTTCCCCTGCGGCGTTAACTCCGCTTGGCTCCTGCAAAAAGCCGTCGATTTTGACGATGTCAGAGACGCTGCCAACCAACGACCGCTTTACCGTTTCGATGCGCGCCATCCAGTGATCGAGCGCCAGCACGCGGGAAGCAGCGTCGGGGTTTACCAGCAGCGCGTTGAGCATTTTGATTTGGGGAAGCGTGGCGACGATCGGTTTTTCAATCACAATCCGCGGAACGGCCGAGGCTATGGCCTGTTCCAGCACCTCGAGGTGGTGCAGCGATGCGGTGGTAATAAAGAGAGTATCAAGCGGTACGGCGAGAAGTTCCGTAAGCGAAGCGCAGCGCGTGACGCCTTCAGGCTGCCTGGTGGGGAGAACATCAAATCCAAAACAATGAACCGCGTGACCAAAAAGGCGACGTAACGCGGGCAGATACGCGGTTTCCACGACCGCACCAAGACCGACAAATCCTAACTGCATAGTTTCACCTCAGGGAATCGATGCCGGGGCATAACGCCTGCCCCGGCATTCTGAGGTTTATGAGGCGTTAGCTGCCGGTTTAGTCTGCGCATTTTCCAGCATGCGACGTACCGGAACAATGAGGACGATCAGTACCGCGGCACAAATCAGCAGCGCGACGGAGCAGCGCGCAAAGAGATCCGGCAGCATATCCAGCTGGTCGGCCTTCACGTGGCCGCCAATCAGACCCGCCGCCAGGTTACCCAGCGCGCTCGCACAGAACCACAGCCCCATCATCTGGCCGCGCATTCTCTCCGGCGCCAGCAGCGTCATGGTCGCCAGGCCAATCGGGCTGAGACACAGCTCGCCGAGCGTCAGCATCAGGATACTGCCCACCAGCCAGAACGGCGATACGCCCGCCCCACCGCTGCTCAGCACGTTCTGTGCCGCCAGCATCATCAGGCCAAAGCCCGCTGCGGCACACAGGATACCGATAACAAACTTGGTGATGCTGCTCGGACGAATGTTCATGCTCGCCAGCTTCGGCCACGCCCAGCTGAACACCGGTGCCAGCAGGATGATGAACAGGGCGTTGATTGACTGGAACCACACCGCCGGGATTTCGAAATCGCCGATCATGCGGTTAGTGTAGTCGTTGGCAAACAGGTTGAACGAGGTTGGCTTCTGCTCAAACGCGGACCAGAAGAACGCCGCGGAGATCAGCAGAATAAAGCAGACCAGCAGTCTGGCGCGCTCTTTACGGTTCAGTCCTGCAAAAACAAACAGATAAATAAAGTAGAGGGCAACGGATGCCGCAATCACGTAGACCAGCGCGCTGGCTACCGCGACCGGGTTAATCACAATCACACCCTGCGCAATCAGCGTCACGATCGTTGCCACGCCTGCCGCCAGCGCCAGCAGCCAGGCGCCCACGCCGTTACGCTTCACCACCGGGCTGTTCCAGGTGGAGTCGAGGCCGACTTCGCCGTCATAGCGTTTCATTGCCGGAACGGCAAACACGCGGAAGATAATCAGCGCCACCAGCATCCCGATACCGCCAATACCAAAGCCCCAGTGCCAGCCGTGGGTTTTGATCAGCCAGCCGGAAATCAGCGGGGCAATGAACGAGCCCATGTTGATGCCCATATAGAACAGCGAGAAACCGCCGTCACGGCGCGCGTCGCCTTTTTTATACAGGGTACCGACCATTACCGAGATACAGGTCTTAAACAGCCCGGAGCCGAGCACGATGAACATCAGGCCGATAAAGAACAGGTTATTGCCCATGATGGCCGAGAGCGCAATCGACAGGTGACCGAGCGCAATCAGGATCGAACCGTACCAGACGGCTCTCTGCTGGCCGAGCCAGTTATCCGCCAGCCAGCCGCCCGGCAGCGCGGCCAGGTACATGGTGCCGGCAAAGATACCGACAATCGCCGAGGCGTTTTCACGCGCCAGGCCCATCCCGCCGTCATAGACGGTGGCAGCCATAAACAGGATCAGTAACGGACGAATGCCGTAAAACGAGAAACGCTCCCACATCTCGGTGAAGAACAGCGAACCGAGCGGATACGGATGGCCGAAGAACGTTCGGCTTTCTTTTTGATTAACAGAGGATTGCATAATTCTCCCGAAAGGTATGTCGTCGTGCTTGTAAACACCAGCAGGTACGCCGGCCAGTTACGTATCTGGCCGATTTTTTACATGCGGCGAAAAGTTGGTTAACCATTTGATAACCAGGCGCTAGTTTTGTCTAGTACCGGCCCCTGGACTTTAAGATGAAAATTCGACGATTGTCTACTTTCTTAGATTTAAACTTGGTTAAAAGTGAATAGTGATTGACTTCACACAGAGAAAACCGGCGGTATGAATGGGCAAAAAAAAGCCCGCGAGAGTCGCGGGCTTTCGTGCGTTCAGCAAAGCTTATTTGCTTTTCTTAATGTGAAAGACAAATACAGCACAAACAACATTGATTTTAAATGTTTTTATAATTCGTAAAATAAAAATGGGTACAACCTTGTGTACAACAAAAATCAAAGTGCTCTGCTTTTTAGCTCGCTTTTTGAACTACGAATGTTTCGCAGCTTCTCCGATCCCATGCCGTAATCTTGCCGTGCTATCGAAACCTCACCGTATCCTTACCGTGATAGCCATTTTCTTATTGTATGATAGTGCCGTCCCACAATAAGGAATCAGCCAGCCATGAGAATGACCAGCCGCAAAAAAGAGATACTCAGCTACTTTGAGCCGGATAACCTCGAATGGGTGACGGGTGAGATTGGTGCGCCGCCGTTCGATGTGTCGGGTGTGGCCTACCTGCTTCATGGCATGGTGTCGTTCGATAAGCGCCACCAGCTCGAATCTACACGGCGCACGCTCGAAAGCATGGTTGCCGGGGGGCTACTGGAACGTGTGACAGTGTATGAATCTCGTCAGGTAAAGCGTGGCGGTGAAACTAACGCAACGGTCGGGCGTTACGGTTTACCCGGTCAGTGCGCTGTTATGCGCGATACTGGCGGCGCTGATAACGCAATATCAGGTGAATACATGCGGGTCAGTTAATAGCCTGCAATCTGTCGTTGATGCGGCTCAGGTCGTAAACCCGGCGTTCAATATCCAGCATCAGGAAATTGTGGATCTCGGCCTGCTCAGGGTTATCAGACTCTCTGGCCTGTAATAGCAATTCATTGTAACCATGCAAGCCGCCTGAGTTTTCCGCCGGGGTGGTGCCTTTCCCACGCAGGCAGCTAATGGGCTGATTGCTCGTATCGTGTGTTTGCTTCTCCAGCACAATAAGGCAATCCCACCAGTCGCCAAAGTCATACGTGTAAACCAGCTTGTCACCATCATTCTGGAGCGCTGCCCATAGTGGTGTGATTGCCGCATTACCCATGCTTTCATCCTCACCCCATACGCGATACTCGCTACCGGGATCACCTTTACGCCCTTTCTCGAACATATACAGGTGTTCGTCATTCCAGCCAAAAGCCAACTGGATCACCGCGTGAAGTTCACTAAAGGGGATTTGCTCTGGAACCAGCACACGCCGCCATATAGGTGGTTTGCTGTCTCGGATGGTTATCTTTAGCTGGTACATGCAAATCCTGAATAAATGCGAATCGGAAGGATAACGATACTGACGCACTCACAATTCTGTAAAGGTGAATAAAGGAAATTTGCTTAATACGCATAAGTTACATGCGGAATACGGGGCAGGTCGGTGGTATAGCTGCGCGTTCTGTCTCTCACTGGCTGGCCTCCTGCGAATTACTGCGCATTAACTGCGAACGGTGCGCAAAAATGAATGCGAAATAATATGCGTATTTTACTGTAAATTGCGCACTATTTTGCGCACTGCGAACCAATGGCGCGAGCCAGAATATTTTGGACTGCCTAAATCGAATATGGCTTCCAGCCCGCTACTGGCGCGGTTCTCTCTTCATATGGGCTTTGAGTCTGTCCAGTACAGTCCAGTATTTCAACATCGGTGACTATACGGATTGCTAACATGCGCCGCTTTTTTAACCCTTCGCAGATCCCGCCTTGCTTGCATTGAAACGGATCTCGCTAAACTCAGCTCAAGCCGTGCGATTCTGTCGGCATGTAGCCCCATGAGTCCGTTAATCAATGTCATCTCGCGCCATTCTTCTGTTCCCGGCGTCGGATTAGTCGCCAGTAATAGCCCGTATCTCTCAGCCAGCATGAGGTTTCTTGCACGATTTCGCACCAGCGGAGAAAGCGCATCTTCTCCCTCAAACGGGAAGAATGCCCGCCTACTGCGTTCGCCATGTTTGACGGCATTAGTATTGCCCAACGGTGCGCCTGCGCCTTTCCGCTTGCCACCCCATCCCGATCTTGATTGTTGGCTATTTTTTTTCATTTAACGGCTCACTGTGCGCATTTTGTGCGCAAAAACCCTAACTGAATGCGCGGTTTTGCTGCGTACCTGACTGCGTACTGCGAACCAGTGGCGCGAACCAGAATATTATGGACAACCTAAATCACGTTCTGGCTTCCAGCCCGCAACTGGCGCGGGTTTAGCGCTACGAGGGTTTAAAATCTGTCAAGAACAGTCCAATATTTTAGGCTGCGCTCGGAACGAACATCACGGCACAGGCGAGTACCAGTAAAAGCCTGTTAATGGCGCTGCCAGTGCTGCGGCAATGCCTGTCATCATCGCGTAGTTGCCGTATGCCAGCCGTGCGACACTGTTGCGCCAGCTTCTTCCATTGCCTCCGGGACGCCATGCAGCAAAGTGAGGATTGAACCGATAAGACGCGGAAGGTCGGGGCTAGTGTCTTTGGTGGTGCTCTCGCCCCGGTATCATGTGCGCACGTCTCCGTTTGAAACGGAAGCGTGCCCAGCTCGCGTAACTCTGTTTTGTGGGACTTAATAAGCGCATAAAGGTTTTTGTGCTTTATCCCCACGTGATCAGCAAACAGCCGGGAATCAATGCGTGGCTCATGGTTGCGCATGATTAAAATATCGGTCTGGCTGTTGTTGAGGTGAGGGGTGGCCTCCGAACTGAATCGGCTTTTTTCGATAGTCATATTTTCGGCTCCGTTATGCGGCGGTGAGATTGTCCGGGTATAGATTGAGAATGTCGGCAATTTCAGGCTGAGAAAGCCCCTGATAGCCCCCAGCGTCGGCGTTATGGTTCACTTGTGTGGTGGGCGCTGGTGGCGTAACATCAGACGTGCGAATATCTGAATTAGCCGCCTGTAATGGGCGGTTTTTCTTTTCCATTACGCCACCTTTCCCCGGCGCTCAGCCAGCCAGTTATTAATTTCCACCGCGTCGAATGCGGTAATCTTCTCACCCAATTTGACGGGTGCTGGAATGCGTTTCTCGCGGACCCAGCGATCTACTGTTGTGACGTGGACGCCAAGATGGCTCGCTAAACGAAAGCGGCGGATATAGCCGCTGGTAGGAATAGTTTCTGTGCTCATGCTTCCCGTAACTCCTTTGTGAAGGTTGTTGCGCCGTTACGGGTATTGAACGTTTTTAATCGGCATTAGTGGGGGAGAAAATAAAAACTCCCGGAGGTTACTGGAAAACTACCTCGCCCCCTCCCTTGAAAGCCACTCCCTCCACGTCTTAGGGTCAATATCAGGGAAGTCGATCCCGTTCTTGGCGGCTATATTCTGGAGTTTTGCCAATAATCTTGGGGTGCTGCCTTTCAACTCTTCATCTGTTACTCCGACAGCCTTAAGCAGCGAGACAATCACGGTGGTTTGCTTTGCTGTCACCCGGGCAAGATTAAGATCTATCACTGCGCCATCTGAGTTGTGCTCGGGAAAAATCTTCGACTGCATAATTTCACCACTAATTTTGGAAGCATATAAATTCTCGATATCTTCCCTGTCGATCCACAGTTCATCAGCTAAAACTTGGCTTCGATTCTTAAGGTCCACTTGAAGATAACTAAGCTTTGGGTGGGTGGTGAACTTAATCAAGACGGACGGATCTGCCTCGATAGTTAGCTTGGAAATCATATAGCCGAGAGGCTTTAGGATGTACTCGCCAGAAGCTTTAACCTCAAACTCCAAAAGGGAATGATGGGTGCGGGGATAATCTTCAACTTTTTGGGGCTCTGAAAGGATATGAATGTTAATCCCTTCATACCCAAGAGATAGGCTGCTGAAAGGTGGCGTACTCAGTAATTCTATAGCCCTTTCCTCAAATGCCTTATCACATAAAATCCTTGCCCTTGCTGGCTCCTCGCTGATCTTCCTTTTAATCCAAATCATGCCATAGGAGCATAACGTGAGCAGATCCTGCAATTCACACCCGATTAAATCACAAACACGCGGAATAGGTGCTTTAGGTAAGACAGGTATTCCCTTTTCTTGCCAAATATTCTTCTTCATAAACTCGCCGCCTTCACACGATTGGCCTTAAAAGAATTGAGCCAGGCGGTAAGGCTTCCCGCTTTTCACCCCGTCGGGCTAGGCTCAATCTGTTCGGTTAATTCGCTTTTTTTATCGGTGTGACGTTGTAGTCTTCACCGCTTTCCAGTGCCACCAGCAGATCAGCCCATTGCGCCAATGCCGCCTTGCGTTCATCGAAATACTCATGACGGTTATAGATACCCTCAACGCCCGGTATTTTGTGGTTCAGGCATCGCTCAGCTATCACAGGGTCAATCCCCAACGCTGCCATTTGAGTGCGCATCGTGCGGCGCAGATCGTGAATACTGAACGGCTCAACGTCCGGCATTTCTTTCAGGACGGCGGGCATAACCATATTCAGGGTGGCGCGGCTGACGTGTGAGGTCGTTCTGGCTCGCCTGGCCGGAATTAACCAGCGACTGTCTCCGGCAAAGAGCCTTATTTCTTCGATCCACTCGATTACCTGCTGCGGCAGCGGAATATCGATATCATCGCCATTCTTCGCGCGGATTCCCGGCAGGTGCCAGACGGCATTTTTTAAATCAAACTCAGCCCATTCTGCGGCGCATAGCTCCATCTTTCTGACACCCAGCGCAAGGATGATTTTGAAAGTAAGCTCGTTTTCCCTGCTTATCCCGCGCCCACGGCGTAGCGCTTTAAAGAACTGGATTAATTCATCGCGTGATAAGGCGCGTTTTCGCCCCTGCTCCTTGCCCCCGGCATCCTTCGAGCCAAAGGATATAGCGGGGTTCACCTCAATCATTCCGCGCACCACAGCGTAATCAAACAGGCGCTTTAGCATTCTCAATACATCATTAGCGACTGTAGGAGAACCGCGCTGTAGTACGTCCTGCAAAATGCTATCAATATGGCGCGGGCGAACGTCCTCTACTTTCATCTTTCCGATGAGCGCAACGATGTTCTTTTGCAGGCTGCTGCGGAAAAGTTCCGGGTGTTTGTAAGTGGTTTCTATCTGGCGGGCGTAATACTCAGCGGCAAGCTCTGAAACGTGAATGGCGTTCTTCTCAGCCTCAATCTTGGCTATTGCCTCAGCCTTGCGCTCCTGCTTCTCTGCGGCTACGTCATACCCGAGCGCTACCCGCGCGGATAGCTCTTTCGCTATATCTCGGGCTTTTGCCAGTGAGAAATCGGAATAAGAACCGATCATCATGGTGCGTGCCTTCCCCACCAGCTTATATCGATAGCGCCAAAAAGGAGTTTTATCCTCTTTTCGAAACCTCAGATAGAGGCCGTCACCGTCTGCTCGCCCCTCGAAGCGTTCCCCGCTCTTAATCCATGCGCGGATCTGCATGTCTGTAAGTTTTGGCATGTGCGAATACCTGAAAATCCTTACCGTGATCCATTGGGTACACCGCGAAATGTACCCAAATTGCTTAGAGGTATACCCAAAACTTTGGCTAATGACCATGGGTACACCTCTGTGTACACGCCAATCATGCGCTTTGTTGCGCCTTTATGATAGCCCATGATAACAAAAAAGCCCGGCAGATGCGGGCTTTGGGTGTTTTGTGCTGGTGGGTGAATCGTCCTGATAGCTTATTTGCTTTTCTTAATGTGCTTAATCAGACGCTTACGCTTGCGCATCTGGTTCGGCGTCAGGGTGTTGCGCTTGTTGGCGAACGGGTTTTCCCCTTCCTTGAACTGGATACGGATAGGCGTGCCCATCACGTCCAGCGACTTACGGAAGTAGTTCATCAGATAGCGCTTGTAGGAATCCGGCAGGTCTTTCACCTGGTTGCCGTGAATCACCACGATTGGCGGGTTATAACCACCGGCGTGGGCGTATTTCAGCTTCACGCGACGGCCGCGCACCAGCGGCGGCTGATGGTCTTCCGCAGCCATATTCATGATACGGGTCAGCATGGCGGTGCTCTGACGACGGGTGGAGCTGTCGTAAGCTTCGCGCACGGATTCGAACAGGTTACCCACGCCGCTGCCGTGCAGCGCAGAGATGAAGTGTACGCGAGCAAAGTCGATAAAGCCCAGACGGAAGTCGAGGGTCTCTTTCACCTGCTCACGCACTTCATTGCTCAGGCCATCCCATTTGTTGACCACGATAACCAGTGAGCGCCCACTATTGAGGATAAAGCCGAGCAGAGAGAGGTCCTGATCGGAGATCCCTTCACGCGCGTCGATAACCAGCAGCACGACGTTGGCATCTTCAATCGCCTGCAGGGTTTTGATAACGGAGAATTTTTCCACCACATCGGTGATTTTCCCGCGCTTACGCACCCCGGCGGTGTCGATGAGGACATACTCACGCTCATCGCGCTGCATCGGGATGTAGATACTGTCGCGGGTGGTGCCCGGCATATCGTAAACGACCACGCGCTCTTCACCCAGAATACGGTTAGTAAGTGTAGACTTACCTACGTTTGGACGGCCCACGATGGCCAGCTTGATCGGCAGATCCTGCGGGTTGAAGTCGTCTTCAGGCTCTTCTTCTTCGCCCGCTTCGCCGTCTTCAAACTGCGCCCAGTATTCCGCGTCTTCGTCCACCTCTTCCGGCGGGTTCACTTCGTCAACCCACGGCAGCAGAACGGTTTCCAGCAGGCTGGTGACGCCACGGCCATGCGATGCCGCGATAGGGTAGATCTCACCCAGACCCAGTGACCAGAAATCTGCGATAGCCTGATCGGCATCGATGCCGTCGGTTTTGTTCGCCACCAGGAAGGTTGGCTTTTCACGTGAACGCAGGTGTTTAGCGATAGCGGAGTCCGCCGGCATCAGGCCAGCGCGCGCGTCCACCATGAACAGCACCACGTCCGCTTCTTCAATCGCCAGCAGCGACTGTTCCGCCATGCGGGTTTCCACGCCGTCTTCTGTGCCGTCAATACCACCGGTATCAATACAGATGAACTCGCGTCCTTCCACCTCTGCACGACCGTACTTACGGTCACGCGTCAGCCCCGGGAAATCCGCAACCAGCGCATCACGGGTGCGTGTTAAACGGTTAAAAAGAGTGGATTTTCCAACGTTAGGGCGCCCGACAAGCGCGACCACAGGTACCATGTTTGAAGCCTCATAAAATTCAAAATAACGTCGCTTTCGCGGCGTTTTTAAAAATGTCAAAACGGCTCCTGAGTGAACAGGAGCCGTTTAGTATACTACAACCGCCGGGTAATTAACGCGTGATCGCGTACAGCGTGCCGTCTTTTGCCTGAATCAGCAGTTTGCCGTCGGCCACAACCGGGTCGGTCAGGAAACCGGAGCTGTCGACTTTTTGCTGCGCAACAAAGCGGCCGTTATCCGGATCGATCCAGTGCATATACCCTTCGCTGTCGCCCACAACCAGGCTACCGTTGTACAGCGCTGGCGCAGTCAGCAGACGGTGCAGCAGATCGCTTTGCGTCCACAGCGTCACGCCGCCTTCGGTGCTCAGGGCCAGCAGACGGTCGTTCTGGTCAACCATATAGATGCGGTTACCCTCAACGATGAAATCATTTACCGAGCCCAGCTCACGTTTCCACATGATCTGGCCGCTGCGCAGATCCAGCGCGGTCAGGTTGCCGTTGTAGGCCAGCGCGTAAACCACACCGTTAACGATGACCGGCGTCGTGTCCACGTCGCTCAGACGGTCAATTTCCGTTGAGCCAGTGGCCTGAGAGATACGCTGCTGCCAAATCATCTGGCCCTGCTGCATCAGCACGGCGCTTACGCGACCGTTGTCGCCGCCGACAATGGCAGCACCAAATGCGGTAGCCGGGGCAGATTCGCCACGCAGAGAGAGCGCTGGCATATCCAGGTTAACGGTCCATTTCACCAGGCCGTCCGCTTCGTTCAGCGCCTGCAGCTGGCCGTTGCTGGTATGAATCAGCACCAGGCCATCGCTCACCACCGGACGAGAGAGGGATTCCCCCGCCACGGTCGTTTGCCAGGCAATGGAACCGTCGCTGCTGTTCAGGGCATACACCTGCGCTTTTTCGCTGCCCACGTAGACGTGGCCACCGGCAACGGTCAGGCCGCCAGACAGCAGTGCAGGCTTACGGGAGAACCAGCCGTCTTTTTCCGCCAGGTTAACGGACCACACTTCTTTTCCGTCATCCGCGTTTACCGCTTTCACGGTACCTTTGCGATCGGCCGCATAGACAACGCTGTCTGCATACGCAGGATGAAGGTTGGAATAGAAATCACCAATCCCATTGCCCACGGAGACATCCCACGCGGTGGATGGGGTAAACTGGTTTTCAACCGTCGGCAGTGGGGACATTTTCACAACGTCTTCTTCGCCACTGAACAGTGAACAACCACTCAATAACGTAACAGAAAGCAGTCCTGGCAGAAGTAATTTACGCAATTGCATCGGGTCCCTCTCAGACGGACAAATTATTTATTTTCATCTGCATCATTTCGCTCAGCGCAGGTGAGGCATTGCTCTCTACGCCAGCTTGCCACGCTTTACGCGCGCCCGCTTTGTCACCTTTGCTCAGCAGTGCTTCACCGCGCAGATCGGCAACGATGGCAGCAAAACCTTCGCCTTTGATGGTATCGAGCGTTTTCAGCGCATCGTCAGCTTTTTTCTGCTGAACCTGAATACGTGCCAGGCGCAGATTGATCACCGCTTTCAGATTTTCATCACTGGCGGCAGCAAGGCCCTGAGACAGCTGAGCAACGGCTTTATCCAGTTCGTTCTTATCAACGTACTGCTGAGCCACTTCCAGCGCAGCCAGTGCACCGTAGGTGTTTTTGTTGTCAGCCGCAAATTTTTCTGCCGCCGTCAGCGTTTGCGGCTGATCGGCACGAATTGCGCTCACGGTATTTTCATAGGACAGGGACGCGCCGCGCGCGGAATCCGCCTGATGATTGTTCCAGTAACGCCAGCCTACCAGCGCACCGACACCTAAAATAACCCCAACAACCAGCGCTTTGCCGTTTTCAGCAAAGAAGCGTTTAATCGCGTCGACCTGATCGTGTTCGTTCTCGTAAATTTCCACGCAGTCCTTCTCCTTAGCCCAATAGAGTGCGCAAGTGCGCCGCAACGCCGTCCTGCGTTACCGTTGTCTGCTCACCAGAGCGCAGGTCTTTCACCACCACTTCGCCGTTGGCCACTTCGGACTCACCCAGCACCAGTGCGATACTTGCGCCCCACTTATCGGCACGAGCAAACTGTTTTTTGAAGTTGCCGCCGCCATGGTTGGTCATCAGCTTAACGCCCGGCAGCGCATCGCGCACGCGTTCGGCAAGCTGCATTGCCGCAGACTGCGTTTCCGCGCCTGAGGCCACCAGGTATATATCGACAACGGAATCTGCTTTAAATTCCGGATTAACTGCCTGAACCAGCAAAACAAGTCGCTCAAGACCCATCGCGAAGCCAACCGCAGGCGCAGCGCGACCGCCAAGTTGCTCAACCAGACCGTCGTAACGGCCGCCCGCGCACACGGTGCCCTGAGAGCCGAGGCTGGTGGTGACCCACTCAAACACGGTACGGTTGTAGTAGTCCAGACCGCGCACCAGACGCTGGTTTACGGTGTAGGCGATGCCCGCCGCTTCAAGCAGCTTGCACAGGCCCGCGAAGTGTTCGCGAGATTCTTCATCCAGGTAATCACCCAGCGCAGGCGCATCGTTCAGCAGTGCCTGAACATCGGCGTTTTTGGAATCCAGAACGCGCAGCGGGTTGCTGTACATGCGACGTTTGCAGTCTTCGTCCAGTTTCTCTTTATGCTGTTCCAGGAACGCCACCAGCGCATCGCGGTAGTTCGCACGCGCTTCCAGAGAACCGATAGAGTTCAGCTCGAGGGAAACGTGATCGGCGATACCGAGCGCACGCCACCAGCGGGCGGTCAGCATAATCAGTTCAGCGTCGATGTCCGGGCCCTGCAGGCCAAAGACTTCCACACCCAGCTGATTAAACTGGCGATAACGCCCTTTCTGCGGACGTTCGTGGCGGAACATCGGGCCGATATACCACAGACGCTGCTCCTGATTGTACAGAAGACCATGTTCGATGCCGGCGCGTACGCAGCCCGCCGTCCCTTCCGGACGCAGGGTCAGGCTGTCGCCGTTGCGGTCCTCAAAGGTGTACATCTCTTTTTCAACCACGTCGGTCACTTCACCGATCGCGCGTTTGAATAACGGGGTCTGCTCTACAATCGGCAAACGAATTTCGCTGTAACCGTAGCTGCCGAGCACCTGCTTCAGCGTGCCTTCAATGCGCTGCCAGATGGCGGTTTCGCCAGGCAGATAATCGTTCATGCCGCGGATGGCTTGAATGTTTTTTGCCACGTTTATTCTCTTTCTATATACAAAAAAAACCCAAAGAATGGGTTCAATCATACATGGGAAGCTCACGGCTTCCCATCACGTTATTTTTCAACCTGCTGAACGTTGATACGCTGTGTCTCGTCCATCATGGCGGCTTTGGCGCGGATGCGGGCTTCAAGCTGGTCGATCATGTCGCTATTATCCAGACGATCTTTTCGAACGCCATCTTCATAGAGACCACTTTTCTTGTTACCGCCGGTCACGCCCAGGGTTGACACCAGGGCTTCACCCGGACCGTTCACCACGCAGCCGATGATGGAGACGTCCATCGGGGTGATAATGTCTTCCAGACGTTGCTCCAGGGCATTCACCGTACCGATCACATCGAACTCCTGACGTGAACAGGTTGGGCAGGCAATGAAGTTGATCCCACGCGCGCGAATACGCAGTGATTTCAGGATATCGAAGCCGACCTTGATCTCTTCGACAGGATCCGCCGCCAGCGAGACGCGCAGGGTGTCACCGATCCCTTCAGAGAGCAGCAGCCCCAGACCGATCGCGGATTTTACCGAGCCGCTACGCAGGCCGCCCGCTTCGGTGATCCCGAGGTGCAGAGGCTGATCGATCTGCTTTGCCAGCAGGCGATAAGATTCTACGGCCAGGAACACGTCGGACGCTTTTACGCTGACTTTGAACTGATCGAAGTTAAGGCGATCGAGATGATCGACGTGACGCATCGCGGATTCGAGCAGCGCCTGCGGCGTAGGCTCACCGTATTTTTCCTGCAGATCTTTTTCCAGGGAACCGGCGTTAACGCCGATACGGATAGGAATATTTTTATCGCGAGCGCAGTCCACGACCATGCGGATACGCTCTTCGTTACCGATGTTGCCCGGGTTAATACGCAGGCAATCGACGCCGTATTCGGCCACTTTCAGTGCGATGCGGTAGTCGAAGTGAATATCAGCCACCAGCGGAACGCTGACCTGCTGTTTGATCAGTTTGAACGCCTCAGCCGCATCCATGGTCGGGACGGAGACGCGAACAATGTCCGCGCCGACACGTTCTAATGCTTTGATTTGATTGACCGTCGCTTCCACATCGGTGGTGCGCGTATTGGTCATCGACTGAACGGCGATAGGTGCCCCATCGCCGATTGGCACATTCCCAACGTAAATCCGTTTCGATTTTCTACGTTGAATCGGAGCCTGGTTATGCATGAAAAATCTCCCGCGTTGCCCGTCTGTTACTGTGCTGCTGATTGTTCGGCATTAACGGTAAGACGTGCAACCTGGTTAGTTCTGATAAAGCGGCTCAGGTCGACAGGTTTTCCTTGATACTGGATCTGTACCGCTGCCGGAGCGCCGATTTTAAGTTTATAAGGCGCCTGGCCCGTTAGGTTTAACGTGCCATCTTTGCGCTGCAGGCCGCTGAACAGTTTTTTACCTGTCGCGTCAGTCACTTCCAGCCAGCAGTCGGCGCTGAAGTTCATTACCAGCGCGTTAGGATCGGCTGCGGGTGTCGCCGTACCCGCCGGGCTGGTTGGCAGAGACGCTGCGATATTGTCTGCAGGCTGAGTAGCCGCAGGCGCGTTCGCCGCAGTATCAACATTCGCCTGAGAAGGGGCAACCACCGCGTTTTGATCCTGAGCCTGAGGCGCAGCGGTGTTAGCCGTTGCTGCCGGAGCCTGCGCAGCATTGGTCGCTGTCGCATCTGGCGCTGCGGTCTGTGGCTCGCTGGAAGTCGCTGCACCGTCGGTATTCAGCGGCACGCTCTGGGCGTTATCCGTTCCGGCCTGGTTGAGTTCGGCGGAGGATTGATCGGCCATGGTGGTGATCTCTTCCTGCTGCGCCTTGTGGTTTTGCCACCACCACGCACCGGTCAGACCGACCACCACAAACAGCACCAGCCAGGTAAAGCTCATCAGCCAGCCATCACGTTTTTTACGACGTTTCCCCAAGGAGAAGGTCTGCATCGGCGCAACTTTTGCTGCACGGACCGGCGCCTGCTTCTCCATCATTGGCAGTAATTCGTTTTCGGGGATGTGCACCAGTTTTGCGTAAGAGCGGATATAACCGCGCAAGAACGTTGAAGCCAGATCGGCGGGTGCCTTATCTTCTTCAATATCGCGAACCGTGGAAACCTTCAGGCACAAGCGTTCTGCGACGGCTTGCTGGCTGAGTCCGAGTTGTTCACGGGCGTTGCGAAGACGAACGCCAGTGGAGAGTGCTTCATGTTGGTCGTGAGTGGCTTCAGTATTCATTCGCTACAACTACTGGTACGTGAAAAAAAGGGTTCAGGCGCCGGTGAGTCACAATGCCACCCGCACCGCGAAACTTCTGGTCAGTTAACCTTGAACACAGAGTATAAGACTGTCAGCCCGGAGATGACAGTACAGCCCTGCCCGTACGGCTAAACTGTTGTTACGTCGTTACATACTGCCCGAAAGTCGGATGAAACGCACCGTAATTATTGATCAGTCTTCACGAATCTGACTGATTATTCAGTAAGGTTATGTCTCACGGCGCAGATAATGCGCCGTGAGTGCATAATAATCAAACAGCTTTAACCGCGATCGTCTCGCCCTGCATGCGTTTACGCAGGGTACGCTTGGTACGGTCAATAACATCACCAGCCAGCTGTCCACATGCGGCATCAATATCATCACCACGCGTTTTACGCACGATGGTGGTGAAACCATATTCCATCAGCACCTTGGAGAAACGGTCGATACGGCTGTTCGAGCTACGGCCATACGGCGCGCCCGGGAACGGGTTCCACGGGATCAGGTTGATTTTACATGGCGTATCTTTCAGCAGTTCAGCCAGCTGATGCGCATGTTCGGTACCGTCGTTGACGTGGTCCAGCATCACGTACTCGATAGTGACGCGACCCTGGTTGGCGTTGGATTTCTCCAGATAGCGACGTACGGCAGCGAGGAAGGTTTCGATATTGTACTTTTTGTTGATCGGCACAATTTCGTCACGAATTTCATCGTTTGGCGCGTGCAGGGAGATCGCCAGCGCGACGTCAATCATATCGCCGAGCTTGTCCAGCGCAGGCACAACGCCTGAGGTCGACAGCGTGACGCGACGCTTGGACAGACCAAACCCGAAGTCATCCAGCATGATTTCCATCGCCGGAACGACGTTGGTCAGGTTCAGCAGCGGCTCACCCATCCCCATCATCACCACGTTGGTGATTGGGCGAGTGCCGGTCACTTTTGCCGCGCCGACGATTTTCGCAGCACGCCAGACCTGGCCGATAATTTCTGAAACACGCAGGTTACGGTTAAAGCCTTGCTGCGCGGTTGAGCAGAATTTGCACTCCAGCGCACAGCCCACCTGAGAGGAGACGCACAGCGTCGCGCGGTCTTCTTCCGGAATGTAGACGGTTTCAACGCGCTGATCGCCGACCGCAATCGCCCATTTGATGGTGCCATCTGCGGAGCGCTGCTCTTCCACCACTTCCGGGGCGCGGATTTCAGCCACTTCTTTGAGCTTATTGCGCAGGACCTTGTTGATGTCAGTCATGTCATCAAAATTGTCGCTGCAGTAATGGTACATCCACTTCATGACCTGATCGGCACGAAACGGCTTTTCGCCCATCTCTTTGAAGAACTCGCGCATCTGCTGACGGTTCAGATCCAGCAGGTTGATTTTTCCATTTTTATTGGGAACCGCAGGAATGGCGACTTCGGAGGTATTCACTAATTCAGACATAATATTTACCGGCCTCGTTGTTACACGTTATGGCCCATGGAGGGTTGAATAGAAACGCCCCGGAAAGCTGTCTGCTCGTCCGGGGCGTTGCATTGTACAAAGTCTGGCGCAGGGATGCCACGTCTGGACGCGGCATTTACGAAAATAATGTGTAAACGAAACCGTTAAATTAACGGGTACGTGGACACACTTCGCCTTCTGCGAAGAAGAAAGCGATTTCGCGTGCGGCAGATTCAACAGAGTCAGAACCGTGGGTACCGTTCTCGGTGAAGCTGTCAGCGTAGTCAGCGCGCAGAGTACCTGCCAGCGCGTTGTCCGGGTTGGTTGCGCCCAGCAGGTCGCGGTGACGCTGTACGGCGTTTTCGCCTTCCAGTACGGATACCACGATTGGACCGGAGGTCATGAACTCCACCAGGCCGTCAAAGAATGGGCGACCTTCGTGCTCAGCGTAGAAGCCGCGCGCCTGCTCAACGGTCAGGTGCAGCATTTTGGTACCAACAATTTTGAACCCTGCAGATTCAAAGCGAGCGAAGATGCTGCCAATAACGTTTTTTGCCACCGCGTTTGGTTTGATGATGGAAAAAGTACGTTCAATAGCCATGATAACCTCTGTCAATGTTCTGTTGTTTTGCATACCTGAGTATGGTGTGGCGCGGATTATAAAGAGCTATAGCGCTATTGCCTATGGTTCTGCATAACATTTTTTTAAAATGAGACGAAGATTAGCAACAGTCCGGGTTTCGCATATCGTGTTGATGGTGAAAACAGAGCGGACACTGCTTTTCATCAGGCGTAAATGACCAGAAATGACGGTGGCACGTCAGGCAAACGGCTTCATATGCCAGTATGGCCACGTTTTTCGCTGTTCCTTCTGTTTGCGTCACTTTTATCGCCGCATGCTGGCATACCGCTTCGCAGCCGCCGCAACCGGTACAACGTCCAGTTTCGACGACCAGTTCAGCGTTCTCAAACCGAATCGCGTTTTCCGTACAACTCCGCCAGCACGCGCCGCACAATACGCACGTTCCGGCGTCGAGATCTATCTCTGCCTCACTAACCCCAGAAAACGCTCTGCGCAGTTCACGCTGACCGGGCACGACGCTACAGGTCCGGGCATCCTCACGGGGAACGTGCATCAGCGCACGGCGGGCGATATTAACCTCGTTGACGGGTAAAAGTTTAAACGCCCATGCCGCTTCACCGCGTCGACGAAGCACAAGATTAAGCCGGGCAATCGCCAGCAGCCAGTCAGGATACTGCTCCACGTCGATACTGATAAAACGAACATGGTGCTGTGCATGCCAGAGCAGCAGCTCATTCACATTCGGCGCACGTTCAGTAAAAGGCCCGACAAGCGTATCGCCACACAAAAAGCGTTTTCGCGGCGTGATGCCGGTGATGGCCTCAGTGGGGCAAACAAACAGGCAGTCACCGCATTCAATACAGCGGTTCTCATCAACCGAGATATCTGCGTCCGTAAAAGAAAAAGCCTGCACGGGACAAACGTCAGCGCAGGCACAACAGGAAGCATGGCGAAAACGGCGACGCACGCACGCATGCGTCACGTCCATCGCCGGGCCAAACGTCAATCTGCCCATCAGCCAATACTGAAGAAAACGAAGCGCAGCATCAGCTCACCCGCAATCAGCAAGGCGCTGCCCAGCAGCATTGTGCCTCGCGCCGCTTTTAACCCGCCTGCAGCAAAGCACAGCATACCCACGACAGACACACACCAGCTCAGCAGATGCACGGTGCGCAGTTGTTGCAGCATCTGTAACGGCGCATGAGGGAACGTCACCACGGTGTTGTCCATAGCCGAGATGTCGGCCAGCCAGACGGGCTGCATCACCAGACGCACAAGCACCAGCAGCGTGATAATGACCACCGCCGCACGCAGAGTAGCCCGGGAACGCATCCCAACCGCCATGCAGGCTGAACCAATAATGCCCACCGAGCCGATAAACAGCACCAGCGTGTTGATATGCTGCCACGTCACCACGGACGCATGCATGTAGATCTGCGCCATGCAGAACACATCCACCAGCCCGACAAGGCCCGCCGCCGCCAGAAGCAGCTTCCAGCCTGGCTTTTTGGCGAACATCAGCAGCGTCGCGAGACCCAGCGCCGCCAGGTAAAGGCTGGCAAAGATAATCTCACGGCTCAGCCAGGAGCTGGAGACATGGCGCAGCGCGTTGAGAGCATTGAGCGGATAGCCCATGTGCAGCGCCGAGGCGAGCAATCCGAGACTTGCGAGCACAAACGCCCCGGCAGCAGGCAGAAGCGCGCTACGCTGCGAAGCATGCGCCCCCCCGAACACCAGCCAGAGCGTCACGCCTACCGAGCCCTGCAGGAACAATGTAAAAATCAGCAGCGGTAACTCATGCATGGCGTTTGCCCTCTTTCTCTGCACCCTGATGCGCTTTGATCACCAGATTCGGTTTTGTGATGGAAGAATCAGGCAAGCCTTTCACGTCACTGACCGCACCATACTTCGCCCGCAGTTCATCAATCGGCCCGAATTTAATCGCTTCGAGTGGACAGGTTGCCACACAGACGGGCTGCTCCCCCTTCGCCTGGAGATCCACGCAGAAATCGCATTTTGACATTTGCCCGGTCTGCTCGTTGAGCTGTGGCGCGCCGTAAGGGCATGACCACGCACAGTAGCCGCAGCCGACGCACTTATCTGTATCAACGCGCACAATGCCGTCTCCCGGACGCTTGTGCATCGCCGTGGTCGGACAGTTTTTAGTGCAGATGGGGTCTGCACAGTGGTTACAGGAAATAGAGAGCGTGTAGGCAAACACATTGTTGCTGACGCCGCCCTGCCCGGTTGGGATGAAATTCCCGCCGTTGACTTCGTACACGCGACGGAAACGACGTCCGACCTCAAGGTTGTTTTTATCTTTGCATGCCACCTGGCAGGCTTTACACCCTGAGCAGCGTGAAGAGTCGATGTAAAAGCCCAGCTGTTTGTCGCTCACCGGCGCGTAGTGTTTAAACTGACTCATGCTTTTGCCACCTCCACCAGCATGGTTTGATGTGAATTCCCTTTCGCAAGCGCGGTAATACGAGCCGAACTGAGCACGTTCGCGCAGCCGCCTTTATCAATGCCCTTCTCATCCGGCTGCCACCAGGCACCTGCCTGCATGGCTACCACGCCAGGAATGATGCGCGGCGTAACCTCCGCCGGGATCTCACAAATGCCGCGTGCGTTATGGATACGCACGGTATCTCCCTGCGCAATGCCGCGCTTCTGCGCGTCCTGAGGGTTAATCCACAGCTTTTGCTGCTGCGCCTCAATCAGCCACGGGTTGGCGTACTGGGTTGAGTTAGCACGGTTTTTCCCTTTCCAGGTGATCAGCTGCAGCGGGAAGGTTTTCGCCAGTTCGTCTTCCGGCCCTTCGTGGGCAGGCACGTAGTGCGACAGCGCCGGAATTTCCGGGTGCTGCATGTCGTACAGACGCTTCGAGAAGATCTCAATTTTTCCGGACGGCGTCGGGAACGGATGATTTTGCGGGTCGCGAATGTTGTCTTCAAAAGCAACGTACGGCGCGCTTTTGAAGAGATGCTGACGCGTCTTTTGCAGCGTCGCGAAGTCTGGCAGGTTTTCCTCCGGCATCGACAGCTTTGTCTGCTCCCAGATGTGCTCAATCCACGCCTTTTCGTCACGCCCTTCGCTGAATGCCGGTTCGACACCAAGCTTAGCAGCGACCTCCCGCAGCCAGTCGTAGTCTGAACGGCGCTCAAATTCAGGCTCAATCAGCTTTTCGGACAGGATCAGATAGCTTGCGGTACCCCAGGTTTCGCCGATATTCCAGCGTTCCATAAAGCTGGTTTCCGGCAGGAGAAGATCGGCGTATCGGGCGCTCGGCGTCATAAACAGATCGCTCGCGACGATAAACTGGATTTTCGACTCGTCTTCCAGCACGCGGGTTGCCTGATGAAGATCCGGGTTCTGGTTAGCCAGATAATTGCCCGCCAGCGAGAAGAGGATGCGGATATTGCTGTCCAGCTTTTCGGCATCCTTCAGGCCGACTTCCGCCGTTACCTTAGAGGCATCGTCGGCGGCCTGCACCCAGTTCATCACCGATATTTTGGCTTTCACCGGGTTATCCGGCATCTCCGGGCCTGCGGCAAATTTACGGTTAGCACAGCCGCCATAGCCAGCCGCCCAGCCGCCTTTCACCCCAACGTTACCCGTCAGCGTGGCCAGTATCGTCGAGCCGCGCGCGGTGCGCTCGCCGCAGTTATGGCGCTGCGGTCCCCAACCCTGGATCAGCGCGGCGGGCTTCGTCGTGGCATAATCGCGCGCCAGCTGACGAATGGTCTGCGCAGGCACGTGGGTGATGTTCTCTGCCCACTCGGGCGTTTTCGCCACGCCATCTTTTGCGCCGCTCAGATAAGCCATCAGGGATTCATTGGCCGGAACGCCTTCCGGCATAGCGTCTTCATCAAAGCCCAGGGTATAGCGCTGAATAAAGTCGCGATCGTGCAAGTTCTCCGTGACGATCACGTACATCATGGCGTCCATCAGGGCGTTATCGGTTGTTGGCAGCAGCGGGACCCACTGGTCAGCAAGGGAGGACACCGTATCTGAATAGCGCGGATCGACAACGATGAAGCGGGTGCCGTTTTGCTTCATCTTCTGGAAGAAGTAGTTGCTGTGACCAAAAATCGTTTCCGTCGGGTTATGCCCCCAGAGGATGACCAGCTTGGTGTCCAGTAACGTGTCCAGCGAGCTGCCGCTGGCGGCGGTACCGTAGGTATAGGGCGTTGCCGCTGCGGTGTTGCCCATACTGACCGAGTGATAGCTTTCGAGATAGCCACCCGTTAAATTAAGCAGACGACGAACCATTTTATCGCCGGAGAACGTTCCTCCCGAAACTGCGGTGCCAACATGCACATAGCGCGAAGCAGCACCGTATTTTTGCGTAATGGTTTTTAATTGATTCGCAATAAGCGTTGTGGCTTCATCCCAGGTAATACGTTCGAATTTTCCTTCGCCACGTTTACCCACGCGTTTCATTGGATATTTAAGCCGATCGGGATGATAAACAAATTTCCGATACGCGCGTCCGCGAACGCAGGCGCGCATTATCGGCATTTCCGGATCTAACGCATTGTCCGGGCGGGTAGAAATTCGGGTTACAACGCCCTCACTAACGTGAGCACGAATATCACACTTCCCGCCACAGTCAAACGTGCTACAGGTCTGCACGACTTTTTCTTCAGGCGTCACGTCTGCCGCCACCGTGCCCTGCGCCCGTGCTTTGCTGGTTGTCACCACAAACGGGAGTGTGGCCAGAGCCGATCCTGCCTGAATAAAATGCCGCCGGGACAGGGCAGGAATAAGACCCTCTTCCTGATTGTTATTCTCTTTCATTGCTCGTTCCTACAAATAAAAACGCATTCTCGTTTTTTTTCAGGAACGCATATTGATAATTATCAAGCTAACTCTTCAGAGGTAATACTTAACGGTCTAATTCAAAATTGACCGTTGCCGTTTGGCCTGATTTATCCATTACCAGTAATTGATATTCACCCGGCAAATATAATTTTAATGAATAATTATAATTCCGCCCCGCTAAAGGCTCTCCATTTAAAAACCACCAGCGCTCCCCTTCCCCTCCTGTTGACATAACAGAAAGCGTGACATTACCTTCGCCGGGAAGTCGCTTAATAACAGCCCCCTCTCTGATACCCGAAATCATAAGCGGCGCCACATTGTTATTGTCCAGAGGCGGACAGTCAGTTGATCGGGCAGGAAGACGCGCAGCCCTTTTTTCCGCGGCGGGCAGCCAGGGCTCCAGCGGCAGCGGCCAGACATCCAGGACTTTTTCAGTAGCATCCGGGCAATCTGCGGCCACGCGTTTGCCAGTTTTATCCAGCCAGACCGGGAAACGAATGCCGCGTATGCCCTCCTGTTCAGGGAGAAGCAGCGTGGGCGGTTCACTCCCTTCCAGCAGCCAGGTCGACAGGCGACGTCGACAGTTTTCACTGCCTTCCGGTAGCGACTGGCCGCCCGGCCAGCAGATCACGCCCCGCCCGACGCTCTCCGGACGCGGATCGCGCGGCAGGCGGGCTTCGTCTACCGTTGAACGTGACTGAAGCAGATTATTGACCTGGTTTAACAGCGGAACCGCGCTGGCAAACCCAAACTGTCCCGCCACGGGCGTGCCGTCCGGTCGTCCGGTCCAGATGCCTATCACATAACGGGCATTCAGACCGATGGCCCAGGCATCACGGTACCCGTAGCTGGTGCCGGTTTTCCACGCCAGCGGCGCAACCTGCGGTAGCGCATTATCCGGCAGCGGCTGCGCTTCATTGGCCAGAATACGGCGAATAATCCACGCCGAGCCTGGCGATAACAGCGGGCGTTCAGTCAGCGGATCGACCGGCTGTAACCGCAGCCTTCCCGCCTTACCGTGTCGGGCAAAGGCACTATAGGCCGCAGCGATATCTGCCAGCCGCGCGCCCGCCCCGCCGAGGATCAGAGACAAATTCGGCTGTGCCCCCGCAGGCAGGATCAGCGGCAAGCCTGCGTTGCTCAGCATCCCGGCAAATCGTTTTGGTCCGTAGGCTTCCAGCACCTGAACGGCCGGCAGGTTGAGGGAGCGGACCAGCGCTTCACTCATGCTGACCGGTCCATGGAACCCGCTGTCAAAATTCCCGGGACGATAATCACCGGTTTTTCTTGGCACATCCTGAAGCAGCGAGGCGGGATGGATCAGGCCATCATCCAGCGCCATGCCGTAGATAAAGGGTTTTAACACCGATCCCGGCGATCGGATCGCATTGACCATATCCACATGGCTAAAACGCGTGTCATCGTTGATATCCACCGATCCAACCCAACCGCGCACTTTCATATCGGTATGATCGACCACGATCATCGCCAGCGAGCTGCGGGCCGGCAGGCGGGATTTCCAGTTCATCGCCAGCTCTTCCAGCTGCCGCTGCAGTCCGGCATCCAGCGTGGTGACAATTTTCGTGTCGCGACTTTTGCCGAGCATCATCCGAGCAAAGAGCGGCGCCAGCTGCGGCATCTGCCGGGGCGCCAGCCATACTGATTCCTCACGGGACTCTTTGACCTGCTTTGCGGACCAGACCCCCTGCGTCGCCATGCGGTCGAGCACTTTATTGCGCGCCGCTTCGGCCCGTTCAGGCCAGCGGTCCGGGCGTAATCGACTCGGTGCCTGCGGCAGCACCGCCAGCAGCGCCGCGTCGGAATAGCTGAGCTGCGACGGCGGCTTGCCCAGATACGTCCAGCTTGCCGCTCCCACGCCCTGCAGCGTACCGCCAAAGGGGGCGCGATTGAGATAGAGCGTCAGGATTTCGCGTTTGGAAAGATGCCACTCCAGCTGCATGGCACGCCAGAGCTGGCGAATTTTGCCGCCAAAGGTGCGCGGATGCGGGTCCAGCAGTCGCGCGACCTGCATGGTGAGCGTGCTTCCGCCAGAGATGACTTTCCCGGAACTGAGATCCTGCCAGGCGGCGCGCAGGACAGAGAGCGGGTTTACGCCGGGGTGATCCCAGAACCAGCGATCTTCGTACTGGATCAGCGCCTCAAGATAACGGGGAGAGACCTCTTCGATCGTCACCGGATAGCGCCAGATCCCGTCGCTATCGGCAAAACGCCAGAGCGGCGTGCCCTTCTCATCCACCACCACCCGGGCAGGGTTAACCTCTTTCAGCGGCAACGGCCACAGGCGGTCGGCGGCGACAATCAGCCCCCCTAAAACGAGAAGCGCTCCCGCCAGCCATAGCCAGCGGGAGCGTGTCAGACGTGCCATTCGCATATTACGGAACAACAATCAGCGGGCCGCTGGCCGCACCCGTTGCCCGCCACTGCGGCACATACATAGACTCGACCATCGGAACCGGCACCTGGTAGGTTCCCGGCGTCACGGCGCGCGCCAGATAAACCAGCGTGACCGGCTGACCTTCATTTACCGGCACGGCGGCCACAAAGCGGTCGTCGCGGAATTCCATATGCTGAATGTCCGCCTGCTGCATCTGGCTGAGCAGGTTATGCACCTCACTGCCGCTGTCCTGCAGGCTGGCGCTGCTGCTTGCCAGGTTCTGGTTTTCCAGCTCCAGACCCGCAGGCAGGAGATCTACCACCAGCGCGTCCGGCACGTTCTGGCTGGCTTTAACTTCCAGCCACACCAGCACCAGCTCGCCGCTCTTCAGCGAAGAGAGTGATTTCGTACTGCCGTCGGTTGCCAGGATATGACGTTCGACCTGCAACACGTTCGCGCTCGGCTGAGGGGCATATTCCGGATAGCCGGTGCTGTCCAAACGTACCCAGAGCGGTGTCGTTCCGGTATTGGTGACCTGCAGCGCGCCAAGCTGGTCGCCGCTCACGTTTTGTACCTGCGCTTTATCGCCACCTGATGCGGAATCTGACAGGGAGGTTTTCGCCTGCCATGCACCGGACAGAGTTTGCAGCGAACGTCCGGCCAGGAACAGCGCGTTGCTCTCCTGAGTGGACAACCAGCGCTGGCTGAAGGCCTGTTCAGACAGGGCATTCAGCAGCGTATTTTGCGCATCCGGCAGAAGTTTGTACTCCTCCAGCAGGGAGAGCATCAGCGCGTTATCGCGAAGCTGGCTGCCGTAATCGGCCATCCAGGTTTTGCTGTCGTTGCGCGGCGTTTTGAGCGCCAGATCCAGCGCCTGCTGGCTGCGCGGGGCATCGCCCATCAGCCTGAGCGCCATGCCCAGCTGCATCAGCGGCAGGCCGGACGCCGCCTGAGCGTGACGATCCCAGATTTCACGCAGCGCGCCCAGCGGCGCTTTTTGCTGACGAGCCAGCACCAGCGCGGCATAGGCCTGAACGGCAAATTTACTGGCCTGAGTATCATCGCTATAGCGAATGGACATCATGCCCGGGTCCTGCAGGTAGCGCAGCAGACGGCTATTGGCGTTATTCACCGCATCGGCAGGCACGCTATAGCCCTGCTCGCCCGCCCGCACCAGGAAGTCGGTCACGTAGGCCGTCAGCCAGTACTCTTCCGGACCGTTTTTATCCCACAGCGCGAACCCGCCGTCTTCACGCTGCATCTGCAGCAGACGGGAAATACCGATATCAATGGCGGCACGGCGTTTATCGTCCGTATCACCTTTGATGCCAAGCGCCGTCAGTTGCGCCGCGTTGGTGTAGAGCGACGGGAACAGGCCGCTGGTGGTCTGCTCCAGGCAGCCATACGGATAGGCCTGCAGTTCGCGAATATAGCGCGCCAGGTTGAGCGGTGGTTTGCCGCTCAGCAGCAGTTGCCCCTGCAGAGTGGCAGGAGAGAAACCGTTACTGTGCTGCGCCGGTGCGGTCCAGGATTCGCCAGGGTTCAGCATGGCACCGGTATTCACCGTCTGCGCCGGGAACGCCGGACGCACGCCGATTTTCCAGCTCTTTTGCTGCGGTGCGAAAGTCTCGCCCGGAAGCTGCAGACCGGTCACCTGCGCGGTCACTTCACCGTCACCATAACCGTCCAGTGCGCGCACGGGAATAAACAGCGTGCTGCGCGCCCCTGGCGGCAACTGAACCGGCTGCGGCTGTCCACCTTCCAGCGACAGTTTGCCTGTCGCGGTCAGGGCAACGTTCAGCGTTTGCGGCTGGTCGGTCAGGTTGGTGAGATCCAGCGTCAGGCGTGAGGTGTCTCCACTTGCCAGGAAGCGCGGCGTGTTAAGCTCGGTAATAACCGGCGCGGCCACCACAACCTTGCTTTCGCTGCTGCCGAAATCGTCTTCTGTCCAGGCCTGCGCCATCAGACGCAGTTCGCCGTTGAAATCACCAATCGGCAGCGTAATCGTGCCTTCCCCGTTGGCATCCAGCGTAACCGGCTGTGCCTGCTGGGCAATGATGGTCACGTGGTTCACCGGCGGTTTGCCGCCGCGCTTCAGTTCATCCCCATCGCCACCGAAGCGCAGCGCGGCCAGACGGCCCTGCCCTTCAATGACCTGGCCGTATATATCGTAGATATCCGCGCCGTAGCGCTTCTGGCCAAAGAAAGCCTGCCACGGATCCGGCGTGACGTAATCGGTAATGTTCAGCACGCCGCTGTCCACCGCCGAGACCAGCACGTTCACCTTCTGCGGCACGGCCCCCTCTTTCACGCTGGCTTTCACCTTCACCGAGAGCGTCTGGTTTGGACGCATTTTCTGCGGGTTATCGAGCGCAATATTCAGGCGGCGATTTTCATCGCCCATCGGCAGATGCAGCAGACCGACCGCACGTTTCGGCGTGGCGGATTTGGATTTATCTCCGGGACGTACCACCAGCGTACTCAGGTAGAGGTCGTGACGCTTCCAGGCCTTGTCGACCGGGATAGCGAGATCCAGTCCGTTTGCCGGTACGTCGATCTCTTTCCACCACAGCGGCCCTTCGCTGGACTCGATCATCGCATAGCCCTTTCCTGCGGCTGGCGCGGCGATGTGCAGTTGGATGGTGTCGCCTGGCTGATAGGCTGGCTTATCCAGTTTCAGCGTCACGCGGTCAGGGCGCGCGGCTCCGGTGCCGTCGCTGTTATCCTGCCAGCTGTAGCCTGCCCAGAAGCGCACGCTGCTCACCATATCATCAGGCGCTTTGACTTCCAGACGATAAGAGCCCCACTCCACCGGGAAGGTGACTTTACCCGTCTCATCGGCCTTAAGCGTCAGCTCCTGCTCGCCTTCGACGAGGTCTTTCTGATCGAACTGAGACTGCCAGCCTTCGCTCTCAGACCAGTTCCAGAAGTAGTCACGACGCTCGCGAATCAGTCGTACCTGTAATCCGGAAACGGCCTTTTTGGCTCCGCTGGCATCGGCATACACGATGTCGAAGCTGGCGTTGCCGTTCTCATCAACAATCGGTTGGTTGACGGTCGTATCGGTGCGGTAGTCGTAAACGGCTTTACTGGCGAACTGAGGGCGAATACCCGGCAGCTCAGCCGCAGGCCAGATAGCCTGCTCAGCGCGACGCGTCACCGGACGACCGCCCGACTCCAGCAGGCTGGCCTGCAGGATCAGCTGCAGCGGAGAGTGCACGTCTTTCCACTGGCTTTCGGTAGAAACCTGCCCACGCCCCTGCTCGTCCAGCGTAAGCTGAACTTCATCCAGGCTGCGGCTCAGGTTCTCTTCGGCGATATCACCAAACTGGAAGCCCGGCAGCGCGGCCACCGCGTCACGCAGCGGACGCAGGAAGAGCTGGCCCTGCAGAGAGTTACCGTTGGCCGGTGCGCCATACAGGTAATAGCCGACCACGTTAAAGTCGACGTTATCCTGCGGTGAAACCGGCGTTTTTTGTCCGCTCAGGTTGAGCGCCATGCGCTCTGGCATGAAGTCTTCGACGTGGAAGTCCCACAGGCGCTGCAGGTTATCGCCCGTGTTGGCGCGGATATGCCACATGCCGGTCTGCGCCCCGCTGTCCAGCGGGTAGTTGAATCGGTAGAGACCGTTTTCAGGCTGAACAACGATCGAGCGAGCCACCTGACCGTCAGGGCGCAGCACGTCAAGCTTCACGGGCTGATCGGGAAGCGGCTTACCGTCACTGTCGCGCAGCAGGCCGTTGAGGATCACCGTTTCACCCGGGCGATAGAGATCGCGTGGGCCAAACATGAAGAACTGCTTGCTGTAGCCCGGACTCCCGGCGATATCAAACTCCGCCAGGTCGAGGGCCGGTAGCTTGAGGTCAAGCAGCGTGGTCTGGCCGTCTTTACTGGCCAGAATCAGGGCAGCCTCTTTGTCGGTCTCAAGCTTTGCGTGGCCATCGCCGTCGCTTTTCGCTTCGGCAAGGGTCTGCCCTTTGTCATTCAGCAGGGTGACGGTGACGCCAGACTGCGCCGCACCGTTCTCCAGACTCTGAGTGAAGATGTCCAGGCGATTATGATAACGGTGAGCGGACAGGCCAATATCGCTTAAGGTAAAGAGCGTTGCGGCGTTGCTGTAGTTATAGTGCCCGGCCTGGTTCATGACCGCGATGTAAACCCCAGACTGCTGGAGTGGTTTAATATCCTTCAGGGGCAACAGCAATTTTTCGCGCGTGTTGCGCGCCGGATTAAGATCGAAGCGACCGGTGTAAACCAGCTCCGCCATCTTTAGCAGGTTGTCGGATTCCCAGTTGGTGAGGGAGTTGCGGTATTCCCACTGGCTGACAAAAGAGGCCAGCGATTCCGGCTTCACGCGGTAGAAGTTCACGTCAACATTGTTGACGTTGAGCGCCATTACCGGCAACCCTTCCACCACCTTGCCCGGCAGCAGCGAGCCGCGGCTGGCAAACCCGACGGTAGGCTCGACGTCCCGGGTGGTCAGAGCTTTTTCATAATCAATGCCGAACGTCGCCTTGTTCAGCGCCTGCAGGCCCCGTTCAACGGTGACGACCAGGTTGCGGTTGGGCTCCAGATGACGCAGGCGAAGCTCTTTCAGGTTAGGCGCAAGTTCCCACGCTCCGTCAACTTTGCCGCTTTTTTTGTCCACGACATGCACGGTTTTCGCGAAATCCTGCTCGGGATTCAGCGGAACCGAGAATGTCAGCACCAGCGTGGCGGCACCGTCGAGCTGAACTTCAGAAGCATCCAGCAGGGTCAGCGCTTTTCCCTGACTCTGGGTGGCAAGCTTAGCCAGCGTTTCAGCGGTGGGTTTTTCCGCGGCTTTCGGTGTGGATGCGGTGGATGCCGCGGGAGCCGCAGCCTGAGATTTATCGTCGCTGTTATCACAGCCGACAAGCGTAAACGTGGTAAGCAGCGCAAGAGAGAGCGCGGCTAAGCGAAACGGTTTCATCCTTTGTCCCTGGCCCAGAGGGGGCCTGTTGGTCGTCGTCCGGATAAGTATTATCCGCAAGTTTCATTAATTCAAAAAGTCCAATTTTAGAATCTGGAAAGCACCTCGCAGAATGGCATCACGCCGCTACGCCGTGATGGAACCGAGATCACAGCGCATAACGTCACATGTTACCTTTCACGTCATTTGTTTTTAAAACAAGAAGATAGCTGGATAAGCTCGCATCAGGCCTGCTAGTTTTATGACCATGACGCACCCTGAGTGCGCGGTTCAATAAGAGAGAAAGCCATGAAACGAGCCGTGAACGCCCTACAAAATTTCGGAAAATCATTGTACGGACCGGTGCTTATCTTACCGATCGTCGGTCTGTTTATCGCCTTTGGTAACGTGCTGGGTAACGGTAATCTCGCCGAGTACCTGCCGTTTCTCGGTCATCCGCTGATTCAGCATCTTGGTCAGTTGATCGCAAAATCTGCCGTGTCGGTGCTGGTTAACCTGGCGCTGGTGTTTGCCGTCGGTATTCCGATTGGCCTGGCAACGCGCGATAAAGGCTATGCCGCGCTGATTGGCCTGGTCACCTTTGTCGTATTCATCAACGCCATGAACGTCACGCTGCAGCTGCAGGGCGCGCTGGCGCCAGCGGCGCAGATGAAAGCGGCCGGACAGACGATGGTACTGGGCGTGCAGGTGCTGGAGATGGGGGTCTTTGCCGGGATACTGACCGGAGCGCTTTCCGGCTATCTGTACAACAAATACTCCGGCGTACAGTTTAACGGCGCGATGGCGATTTACTCCGGCCACTGTTTTGTCGCCATCGTCATGCTCCCCGTCTCCATGCTGCTCGGCGTGGTGATGAGTGAGCTGTGGCCCTTTGCCCAGCACGGCATCAGCGCCCTGGCGCTGGCCATCAAAGGTTCCGGGCCGTTTGGCGTGGCCATCTACGGTTTCCTGGAACGCATTCTGGTCCCCACCGGCCTGCACCATCTGGTTTATACGCCGTTCCTCTATACCGAGCTGGGCGGCACGCAGGAGGTATGCGGCGCAACCTATCAGGGCGCGCGCAATATCTACTTTGCCGAGATGGCCTGCCCGGACGTGAAGCAGCTCAGCAGCACCGTGGTGTGGGACGCCCGCGGCATCAGCAAAATGTTTGGCCTGCCTGCCGCGGCGCTGGCGATGTATATGACCGCCAGGCCAGAGCGTAAAGCGGCGGCGAAAGCGATTCTGATCCCGGCGGCGCTGACTTCGCTGCTGGTCGGCGTGACCGAGCCGATTGAGTTCTCCTTCCTGTTTGTCGCCCCGCTGCTGTTCGTGGTGCATGCGGTGCTGACCGGCATCGGCATGATGCTGTTCTCGCTGCTGGGCGTTCACGCCATCGGCGCCAACGGGATTATCGACTTCATCCTTTACAACCTGCCGCTCGGCACGGCCAAGTCCAACTGGCCGATGTACATCGTTGTCGGGCTGATCATGTTCGCCCTGTACTTTGTGGTGTTCCGCTTCCTGATCCTGCGCTTCAACATGAAAACGCCGGGCCGTGAAGATGAGGACCAGGAGACGCGCCTCTACAGCAAGCAGGAGTACCAGGCGAAGGGCAATAACGACGGTCTGGGCGAGTCCATCGTGGTGGGGCTGGGCGGTCGGGAAAACATTGAAGTGGTGGACAACTGCTACACCCGCTTGCGCGTCACGGTGAAGGACGTCGCCATCATCGACGAGCCGCGCCTGAAGGCGACTGGCGCGAAAGGGATTATCAAACAAGGTAACAACGTTCAGGTGGTCTACGGGCTGCATGTCAAAAAAATGCGAGAAGCCGTTGAGACGTTTCTCTGAAAGGAGCTAAAGATGTTAACACCCCCATTCATTCTGTCGATTGCCGGCGGCGGCAGCACCTACACGCCAGGCATTGTGAAAAGCCTGATGGTGCGCCTGCAGGATTTCCCGCTGGCCGAAATTCGCCTTTACGATATCGACGAAGCGCGTCAGAACACCATTGCGCCGGTCGTCGAGAAGGTCATTCGCGACCACAGTCAGCGCATCACATTTACCGTCACCAGCGACCCGAAAGTGGCCTTTAGCAACGCGCATTTTGTCTTCGCCCAGATGCGCGTCGGCCAGTACAAAATGCGTGAGCAGGATGAGAAGATCCCGCTGCGTCACGGCGTGGTGGGCCAGGAAACCTGCGGCCCCGGCGGGCTGGCCTACGGCCTGCGCACGATCCTGCCGATGGTGGAGCTTATCGATCTGGTCGATCGCTACGCGCATGAGAAAGCCTGGATCGTGAACTACTCCAACCCGGCGGCGATCGTCGCGGAAGGCGTGCGCCGCCTGCGCCCGAACGCAAGGGTGCTGAACATCTGCGATATGCCGGTTGCCGCGATGCGCAATATGGGCGCCATTCTGGGCGTGGATCGTCATAAACTGGAAGTGGACTACTTCGGCCTGAACCACTTCGGCTGGTTTACCCGCGTGCTGGTGGACGGCGAAGACAAGCTCCCGGAGTTGCGTAAGCATATCGCGAAGTTTGGCCTGCTGACGGAAGATGCGGCTAAAACCGACCCGCAGCACTCGGATCCGTCGTGGGTGAAAACCTGGCGCAATATCAAGCCGATCATGGACAACTTCCCCGAGTATCTGCCGAACCCGTATCTGCAGTATTACCTGATGCCGAACCAGATTGTGGCGCATCAGAACCCGGACTATACCCGCGCCAACGAAGTGATGAACGGGCGCGAGAAAAAGCTGTTCGCCGCCGCCGAAGAATATCAACGCACCGGAATTTTACCGGATGCCTTCCACGTGGGCGTCCACGGTGAATTTATCGTTGACGTCGCCTGTTCGCTGGCGTTCAACCTGCGAAGCCGCCATCTGGTGATGGTGGAAAACCGCGGGGCGATTACCAACCTGCCGTACGATGCGGTGGTGGAAGTTCCCGCTTATATCACCGCCGAAGGCCCGGAACCGATTCGCGTCGGCCAGGTGCCGCTGTTCCATCAGACCCTTTTGCAACAGCAGCTCGCGTCTGAACAGCTGCTGGTGGAGGCGACTATCGAAGGCAGCTATGAAAAAGCGTTGCAGGCATTTACCCTGAACCGCACCGTGCCGACCATGGAACATGCAAAAGCGATTCTGGATGAGATGATTGAGGCCAACCGCGACTACTGGCCAGCGCTGCAAAAAGCCTGGCAGGACGGCGAACCGGTGAAAAAATAGGGGCTTGCTCGCGAGTTGAACGTGGTTTACTTGTCGGTGTCAGAAAAAACACCGACAATCCTTTTTTACGGAAAAGAATGGAGGCAACCCATGTCCACCTCATATTTTGTCGCTGCCGACTGGCTGATTGAGCACGGCGACGATCCGGAAGTGCAGATTATCGACGCGCGTATGGCCCCTCCGGGACAAGAGCATCGTGACGTGCCCGGTGAATACCGTGCCGGGCATCTGCCGGGTGCGGTATTTTTTGATATTGAAGCCCTCTCCGATCACACCTCTCCCCTGCCGCACATGCTGCCGCGCCCGGAAGCGTTTTCCGTGGCGATGCGCGAGCTGGGCATCAGCAAAGACAAACACCTCGTTGTCTATGATGAAGGTAACCTCTTCTCGGCGCCGCGCGCGTGGTGGATGCTGAAAAACTTCGGCGTGGAAAAAGTCTCGATTCTTGCCGGCGGGCTGGCGGGCTGGAAGCGCGACGAGCTGCCGCTTCAGCAGGGTGATGTCACGCTGCCGGAAGGCGAATTCGATGCGACCTTTGACGCCCACGTGGTAAAACGCCTGACCGACGTGCTGGTCGTGAGCCATGAAAAAACGGCGCAAATCGTCGATGCCCGTCCTGCGCCGCGCTTTAATGCCGAAACGGATGAACCGCGTCCGGGGCTGAAGCGTGGACATATTCCGGGCGCGCTGAACGTGCCGTGGGGCGACCTGGTGTTTGAGGGCGAGCTGAAAACCACCGACGAGCTGCGCGCCATTTTTGAACGTCAGGGCGTGGATTTGCATCGACCGATTATCGCCAGCTGCGGTTCCGGCGTAACGGCCTGCGTGGTCATTCTGGCGCTCGCCACGCTCGGCGTAAGCGACGTCACGCTCTACGACGGCGCCTGGAGCGAATGGGGCGCGCGTGACGACCTGCCGGTTGAACCCGCGAAATAATGGATAACCGCCTGGCCACGCTGTTAACGCGCGGGGCGTCATTGACCCGCGCGGAGTATCGCGTCCTTGCCCACCTCACGGAGCATCCGCTGCTGGTGGGCAACATCACGGTTCGCGAGCTGGCACAGGCGACATTCGTTTCTACCGCCACCATCATGCGACTGTGCCAGAAGCTGGGGTTCAGCGGCTTTAGCGAGTTTATCTGGCACTGCAAGCAGCTGCTCTCCGACACGCCGCATATTGCCGCTCAGGCGCAGTCGCGCCCTGAACTCCCGGTGCTGTTTAACCAGTTTATCGCCAACTATCAGCACACCTTTCAGTGGGTTACCCAAGACAAACGCCAGCAGTTTTCCGACCTGCTGCGCCAGAAAGAGAGCTTCTTTCTCTACGGGGCCGGGTTTTCTTATCTGTTTGCGGAGTACCTGACCAAGAAGCTACAGGTAATGGGCAAAACGGCGTTTATCTCCGGACCGGGCGACAGCCGGAACATTTTTCTCAGCAATGCCGCCCGCTATCAGGTGTTTATTGCCGTCTCGCGCAGCGGCGAAACGGAGCAGGTGCTGGATAAAGCGCGGATAGCCAAAAACGTCGGCATGACGATCGTCGCGTTTACCCGCGCCTCGGCCAACACGCTGGCGGAGATGGCCGACGTGCACTTTGCGCTCTATGACGAAGCGGTGCACTTTGCCGCCGAAGCCGCAGGGGTGACGTCGTTTGAGTCGAATCTGGTGCTGCTGATGGATTTACTGCTGCTGGAAGCAACGGGGTGATATTCACCCCGCTGTCATCAGATAATGCGGTTGGTCTTGAGATCGCGCAGGAAGCCCCCCCAGCGACGCTCGTAGAACGGCGTAATGTGCACGGTAATAAAGTGGCTGATGCCCTTCTCACCGTTTTTCACCTGGCAGATATCAATTGGTTCATCGCCCGGTAGCGTGTCGGTCGCCACGCTGCCCGCTGCCTGAACGATCTCGTCGAAATCGCCATCGGCTTCAATACCGATCAACAGCACCGGCTTTTCGTCCGCGCGCTCTTTAATGGAGCAGAGAAACGCGCGCCTGACGGGCTTGAGCGTTTTGAACAGCGTCGTCAGGGAATCAATCATCTGCGCGGGCGGCTCGGCCACTTCAGAGAGCAGCAGCGTTTCGCCCCCTTCGAGCACTTCCTGCGTGCTGAGCGGGTTGCCCTCTTCGCCAATCAGGTGGCTGATTTCGCGCGGCGTGAACTCTTTCCCGGTCGGCAGCTTCGCGTTCAGGAACAGCGTCTGGCCGAGCGTCATTTCAAACAGGGTACGCACCGGCATCACCACGAACGCCTGTTCGTCTTCTACCGCTTTCTGCAGCGCTTCCAGCGAGGTGAAGAACGGGATCACCGACGTGCCGTCGTCTTTCTCCCAGTGCAGCAGATCCAGCGCGCTGTCTTCTACGACCTGTTCACCTTCAGCCGCAGTGCCCGGCACCCAGACGGTGGATTCCAGCAGCGTGCGGAAAAAGGCCGGACGGTGGGCGGGCTCGGTCGCCGCCTGCTCCAGCAGGGTTTCTAATTCGTTTTTGGTATCTGACATAGTTTGGCTACTTCACACTTGCCCGGCGGCGCTACGCTTGCACGGGCCTACGGGTTTTGTAGGCCGGGTAAGCGTAGCGCCACCCGGCAAAAAAGATTACTCAGCCGTCAGCAGGTTCGCCACGGTACGCACGCCCAGACCGGTCGCGCCCGCGGACCACTGTTCTACCGCCGCTTTACGGTAGGTTGCAGAGCAGTCAATGTGCAGCCAGCCCTCGTGGTAGTTCTCAACAAAGTGAGACAGGAACCCTGCTGCGGTGCTTGCCCCCGCCGGGTACGTCGCGCTGGCGGTGTTGTTCAGCTCGGCAAAGTTGGACGGCAGCTGGCTACGGTGGAACTCGGCCAGCGGCAGACGCCAGAACGGTTCGTTTTCCGCCGCGGCGCTGGCCAGCAGGCGTGCGGCCAGCTTGTCGTCAAAGCTGAACAGCGCGTGGTAGTCGTTACCCAGCGCGGTTTTCGCCGCACCGGTCAGAGTCGCCATGTCGATGATCAGCTCAGGCTTCTGGGCAGATGCGTCGATCAGGCCATCGGCCAGCACCAGACGGCCTTCGGCGTCAGTGTTCATCACCTCAACGTTTTTGCCGTTACGGTAGCGAATGATGTCGCCCAGCTTGAAGGCGTTGCCGCTCACCATGTTGTCCGCGCAGCACAGGTACAGCTTCACGCGCTTTTTCAGACCGCGGGTGATGGCAAAGGCCAGCGCGCCGGTGATGGTGGCCGCGCCGCCCATGTCGGACTTCATGGAGTCCATGAACGCGCTCTGCTTCAGGCTGTAGCCGCCGGTGTCGAAGGTGATGCCTTTACCTACCAGGCAGGCAAAGACAGGGGCGTCTTTATCGCCGGTTGGGTTGTAGTCCAGCGCCAGCAGCACCGGAGGACGCTCGGAGCCGCGGCCCACGGTGTGGATACCCATGTAGTTCTGCTCGCGCAGGTCTTCTCCCTTGGTGATGCGGTAGGACATCTTGTCGCCCGCCACGCCGCACAGGAGATCAACGGCGCGCTGCGCCAGCTGCTCAGGGCCTAACTCTTCCGCCGGAGCGTTGATGGTGTCGCGTACCCAGTCGATGATGTTGAGGCGGCTTTCCAGCTCTTTCTGACCGGCTTCGTCGAGGTTCGCCCACTCAATTTTGCGGGTGCCTTTCGGCCCTTTGTAACCCGCCCAGAACGCCCAGCTGCGGTCGGTGTCCCACCCTTCGCCTTCCAGCGAGACATGCTTAATGCCCAGACCGTCAATTTTACGCGCGGCGCGCTGGATCAGGCCCAAATCATCATTGCCCGTCAGGTGCAGGGTAATACCGTCGTTATTAATGCTGTAGGTGGCTTTCTCGCCCCAGCGCGCGTCGGCAGGCTGATTCGAGAGCGTAATCTTCATCGCTTCGGTCATTTTATTTTTCCTTATTAGCAACTAGCAAACGGGCCGCCTGAAGGCAGCCCGTTTTGTTATTTATTCTGCTTCATCTAACCAGACTAACAGAATCGCCTCCAGAATTTTTTCATTGGATGCGTTTGGATCGTCGTCGAAATCCTCTAAATCGCAGATCCACTGATGCATATCGGTGAATCGTACGGTCTTCGGATCGAGATCCGGGTTCGCGTCGTAGAGCGCTTCGCCGATTTCACGGCTGTCTGTCCACTTCAGTCCCATATTAATGCTCGCGTGCGTGGTTGATGGTGTAGCGTGGGAACTCCACGACCAGATCTTCATCGGTTACCGCTGCCTGGCAGCTTAAGCGGCTGTCCGGCTCCAGACCCCATGCTTTATCCAGCATGTCGTCTTCGTCTTCGGTGCTCTCGGCAAGAGAGTCAAAACCTTCACGCACGATGCAGTGGCAGGTGGTGCAGGCACAGGATTTTTCACAGGCGTGTTCCACTTCGATACCTGCACGCAGGGCTACATCGAGAATGGTTTCACCGGTCTTCGCTTCCAGAACAGCGCCATCCGGACAGAGGTCCGCATGAGGCAAAATTACAATCTTTGGCATATTAAACCTCGTCCACGGACTGGCCTTTCAGCGCGACGCGGACAGATTTGTCCATGCGGCGAGCAGCGAAGTCCTGGGTTTGTTTATCAACGTTTTTAATGGCTTCTTCTATTGCGTCAGCGTCATTACCTTCGGCCACGGCGCTTAAGCGCGCGGCGGCTTCGTCAATCACCTGGCGCTCAGCGGCACTTAACAGCGCGGCGTCGGCAGCGAGCGCGCCGTTCAGGCTCTCCAGCACGCGTGCGGCTTCCACTTTTTGTTCCGCCAGCATACGCGCCTTCACATCCTGCTCGGCGTAGCTCATTGAGTCCTGAATCATGGAGGCGATTTCGCCATCGGTCAGGCCGTAGGACGGCTTAACCTGAATAGACGACTCGACACCGGTCGATTTTTCCATCGCCGTGACGCTCAGCAGACCGTCGGCGTCCACCTGGAAGGTGACGCGAATATGCGCCCCGCCCGCAGGCAGCGCAGGGATTCCGCGCAGCGCAAAGCGCGCCAGAGAACGGCAGTCCTGCACCAGCTCGCGTTCGCCCTGCATCACGTGGATGGACATCGCGGTCTGGCCGTCTTTGAAGGTGGTGAACTCCTGCGCGCGCGCCACCGGAATGGTGGTGTTACGCGGGATCACTTTCTCCACCAGGCCGCCCATGGTTTCTAGCCCCAGCGACAGCGGGATGACGTCCAGCAGCAGCATTTCGCTGTCCGGCTTGTTGCCAACCAGAATATCGGCCTGAATCGCGGCGCCGACGGCAACCACTTTGTCCGGGTCGATGGAGGTCAGCGGCGTGCGGCCAAAGAATTCGCCCACGCGCTCGCGCACCAGCGGCACGCGGGTTGATCCGCCCACCATGACCACTTCCAGCACTTCGTTCGCCTCAACGCCCGCATCTTTCAATGCGCGACGGCAGGCCAGTAAGGTGCGTTTCACCAGCGGGGCAATCAGTTCGCTGAACTGGTCGCGAGAGATCTCGCCCTGCCAGCCCGCAACATTGACGGTGACGGTCTGTGCATCGCTCAGGGCAATTTTGGCGTCGATGGCCGCATCCAGCAGTTCGCGCTGTATGCGCACATCGCTGCGATCGCTGATGCCCGCCTGCTCGCGGATGTAGTCCGCCAGCAGATGGTCGAAGTCATCGCCGCCCAGCGCGGAATCCCCGCCGGTCGCCAGCACTTCAAATACCCCGCGGCTCAGGCGCAGGATAGAGATATCAAACGTCCCGCCGCCGAGATCGTAAACCGCGATCACCCCTTCCTGACCGGAATCGAGGCCGTAGGCAATCGCCGCCGCCGTCGGTTCGTTCAGCAGACGCAGCACGTGCAGGCCCGCCAGACGCGCGGCATCTTTGGTGCCCTGACGCTGTGCATCATCAAAGTAAGCAGGAACGGTGATCACCACGCCGTCCAGATCGCCGCCGAGCGTGGCCGTGGCACGCTCCGCCAGCGCTTTGAGGATGTCAGCGGAAACACGAATCGGGTTCAGCAGACCGGCCGCGGTCGCAATCATCGGCAGGCCGTTTTCACTGGCCTGCAGCTGATACGGCAGATGCGGGTAGCGGGTCTGAATATCGGCCAGCGAGCGGCCCATCATGCGCTTGACGGAGCTGATGGTGTTTGCCGGATCGCGCGCGGCGTTAGCGCGGGCGTCATAGCCGACCGCGTGACCCTGCTGCTGGTAGTGGACCACGGAAGGCAGCAGATGGCGGCCCTGCTCGTCAGCCAGCGTTTCCGCCTGGCCGCTGCGCACGGTCGCCACGAGGGAATTGGTGGTGCCCAGATCGATACCCACCGCCAGACGACGCTGGTGCGGTGCGGCACTTAAGCCAGGCTCACTAATTTGTAATAAGGCCATAATTGCTTCCGAAATTAAAAATCGAGCAGCTTTTCTTCGAGTTGTTCAGCACTGCTTCGCAGTTTATCGAGAAAACGGAGTTTGCGCACAGTATCTGCCGCCACGTCCCAGGTCTCGTTGTTCAGTTGCTCCACCATCTGCTGATGGCGGGTATCGAACATGCCCTTCACGCGCGTGATGAAGCTTTCCAGACGCGCTTCGTCTTTGGCCTGTTCAATCTCATCCAGCTCTTCGCGCAGCTCCAGCTGCTCCATCAGAAACGCCGTGTCGCGCACGGTGTGCTGTTCGCTCGCCAGATCAAAACCGTGGAGCGAGAGCAGATACTCAGCGCGCGCCAGCGGATGGCGCAACGTCTGCCAGGCCTGGTTGATGGTCGCGGATTGCGACACCGCAGCCAGCTGCTCTGCCTGAGTACCGCTCGCGAATTTGTCCGGATGGTACTGACGCTGCAGATCCTGAAAACGGATCGTCAGCGCCTGAAGATCGATCGGGTATTGAGCGGGTAGTCCGAAGAGAGTGAAGTAATCCATAACAATCTCAGGGGTAGCCTGTTAGAACAAACCCCACGCGTAGCGGGTAACGCCACGGTGGGGTTTCGGATGACGCGCGGTTAAACGTGGAAGCTTTCGCCGCAACCACACTCGTCTTTGACGTTCGGGTTCGTAAATTTGAACCCTTCGTTCAGGCCTTCTTTGACGAAGTCCAGCTGAGTGCCGTTGAGGAATTGCAGGCTTTTACCATCGACCACCACCTTCACGCCCTTGTCTTCAAACACGATGTCGTCAGACGCCGGCTCGTCAACAAACTCCAGTACGTAAGCCATACCAGAACAGCCGGAGGTACGTACGCCCAGTCGCAGGCCAAAGCCTTTACCACGGTTCGCCAGAAAAGAGCTTACTCGCGCGGCAGCGCTGTCGCTAAGGGTAATCGACATACTCAAACCTCAATTATTTTGCTTCACGTTTGCTTTTGTAATCCGCAATGGCGGCTTTGATCGCGTCTTCTGCCAGAATTGAGCAGTGAATTTTCACCGGTGGCAGTTCGAGTTCTTCAGCAATATCCGTGTTCTTGATTGCCTGTGCTTCGTCCAGAGACTTGCCCTTCACCCATTCGGTGACGAGGGAGCTGGACGCGATAGCAGAACCGCAGCCGTAGGTCTTGAAGCGCGCGTCTTCAATGATACCTTCATTGTTGACTTTAATCTGCAACTTCATCACGTCGCCACACGCGGGTGCACCGACCATGCCGCTGCCGACAGATTCATCGCTGTTGTCAAAAGAGCCAACGTTGCGCGGGTTTTCGTAATGATCGATGACTTTTTCGCTGTATGCCATGATTGAATTCTCCTTATGTACCGATTAGTGATGTGACCATTCAATGCTGTTCAGATCCACGCCCTGCTTAAACATTTCCCACAGTGGAGAAAGGTCGCGCAGACGGCCAATGGAGTTGCGAACCAGCTTGATGGTGTAGTCAATCTCTTCTTCGGTAGTGAAACGACCTAAAGAGAAACGGATAGAGCTGTGTGCCAGCTCGTCAGTCATACCCAGCGCGCGCAGCACGTAGGATGGCTCAAGGCTTGCAGACGTACAGGCAGAACCGGAAGAAACCGCCAGGTCTTTCAGCGCCATGATCAACGACTCGCCTTCAACATAGTTGAAGCTGACGTTGAGGATGTTCGGTGCGCCCTGCTCGAGATCGCCGTTCAGATACACTTCTTCCATATCTTTCACGCCGTCCCACAGACGGTTACGCAGCGTGCGCAGGCGTGCCATCTCGGTTTCCATCTCTTCTTTTGCAATGCGGTAGGCTTCGCCCATGCCCACGATCTGGTGAACAGGCAGCGTACCGGAACGCATGCCGCGCTCGTGACCACCGCCGTGCATCTGTGCTTCGATGCGGATACGCGGTTTACGACGAACGTACAGCGCGCCGATGCCTTTCGGGCCATAGATTTTGTGGCCGGAGAAGGACATCAGGTCCACTTTCAGCTGGCTCAGGTCGATAGGCAGTTTGCCCACGCTCTGGGTCGCGTCCACGTGGTAGATGATACCGCGCGCGCGGCACATTTCGCCGATGGTCGCGATGTCTTGTACCACGCCGATTTCGTTGTTGACGTGCATGATGGAGACCAGAATGGTGTCATCACGCATGGCCGCTTCGAGCTCTTTCAGATCGATAATGCCGTTGCTCTGTGGCGCCAGATAGGTGACTTCGTACCCTTCACGCTCCAGCTGGCGGCAGGTGTCCAGCACGGCTTTGTGTTCGGTTTTGCTGGTGATAATGTGCTTGCCTTTTTTCTGATAAAAGTTGGCTGCACCTTTGATCGCCAGGTTGTCGGATTCGGTCGCACCGGAGGTGAAAACAATCTCACGCGGGTCGGCACCCACCAGGTCAGCAATCTGATTACGGGCGATATCAACCGCCTCTTCAGCATGCCAGCCAAAACGGTGTGAACGGGAAGCTGGGTTACCAAAGTTTCCGTCCAGGGTCAGACACTGCATCATTTTCTCGGCAACACGCGGGTCCACCGGCGTGGTTGCGGAGTAATCGAGATAAATCGGTAATTTCATTGCTCTTTAAACTCCGTACATCGCTTCAATGCAAGGAATCAGGCAACCGGCTGGATGTACGACCGAGTACACGGGGCGAGTCTACGCCCCGGCCTGATTCTGAAATACTTATCGTTTTATTACGCGCGTAATTTGACGTCGATAGCGTCCTGCGCGCGGGTGCTGCGTTGGGAATCATGGCTGTGCTGACGGCCCGAAACATCCAGAACTTCCTGGTTATTCACCAGCTCCCCGAGGGTGATGTTGTTCAGGAAGCCGGTCAGACGGTCGCTCAGATCGCGCCACAGCGCGTGGGTCAGGCATTTATCGCCGCCCTGGCAGCCGCCTTTACCCTGGCAACGGGTCGCGTCAACGGATTCGTCAACGGCGCTGATCACTTCGCCAACTGCAATACTGCCCGCGTCTTTACCCAGCAGATAACCGCCGCCTGGGCCACGAACGCTGGAAACCAGTCCATTTTTACGCAGTCTGGAGAACAGCTGTTCCAGATAAGAGAGGGAGATCCCTTGTCGTTCAGAAATATCAGCCAACGGAACCGGGCCCGCTTCGGAGTTGAGCGCAACGTCCAGCATCGCGGTCACGGCATAACGCCCTTTAGATGTCAGTCTCATGTCTTACTTAACCTCAAACTCGCCCCTGCCCGGGGTTTTTTATTGTAAAATGGGGTATTGCATAGCAGGGCCAAGTCTGACATTCCTGACTAAAATGGTCAACTATTTACTTGACTGTTTTAGTCAGGTATTTAACCTTCTGTGCCGTTTTTTGTCGGGTGGCGCTTCGCTTACCCGACCTGCGGTTTAGTAGGCCGGATAAGCGAAGCGCCACCCGACGAACAGACGACACTACTCTTTATTTTTCTGCTCAATCGACGCCAGGATCCCGCGCAGGATGTTCAGCTCCTGGCTTTCCGGACGCGCGCGGGTGAACAGACGGCGCAGCTTGTTCATCACCTGACCCGGGTGGCCTTCGCGGATAAAGCCGGTCGAGAGCAGCGTCTGCTCCAGGTGGCCGTAGAAACGCTCAAGGTCGTCCACCAGCGGGTAAGCCGTCTCTTCTTTAGGCTCAACCTCTTTTTCCTGCGTTGCCAGCCACGCCATACGCACTTCATAGGTGATAACCTGCACCGCCATCGCCAGGTTCAGCGAGCTGTACTCCGGGTTTGCCGCAATCGCCACGTGATAATGACACTTCTGCAGCTCGTCGTTGGTCAGGCCAACGCGCTCGCGGCCGAACACCAGCGCAACCGGTGCTTGTTCAGCCTCAGAGACACTTTTCAGGCCGCATTCACGCGGATCGAGCATTGGCCACGGCAGCGTGCGCGAACGGGCGCTGGTACCGACAACGAGGCTGCAGCCGGCCAGCGCTTCGTCAAGGGTATCGACGATCTGGGCGTTGCCGATCACGTCGCTGGCTCCGGCCGCCAGGGCGATGGCCTGCGAGTCTGGCTTCACCAGCGGGTTAACCAGCCACAGGTTCGTTAAGCCCATGGTTTTCATAGCGCGGGCAACGGAGCCCATGTTGCCGGTGTGCGATGTTTCGACCAGCACGATTCGAATGTTTTGCAGCATAATTTTTAATGTCTGGATTCAGTGTCTGAAGAATATTCGGGCATATTATCATAAACGGGAGACATAATCCGATCCCGCTGCTATACTCTGCGCCGATTTTCCTGTTCTTTAACATCCAGTGAGAGAGACCGATGCATCCGATGCTGACCATCGCCGTG
>ERZ835762.355-NODE-355-length-56750-cov-9.037763_pt1 | contig 56750 bp, 50 predicted proteins | sample MGYA00519687_ERZ835762 | MGnify/ENA primary metagenome ERZ835762 (study PRJEB31850, sample SAMEA3708783) | human gut metagenome | biome: human gut; feature: human-associated habitat; material: faeces | place: China | collected 2014 ... | reverse complement strand
TAACGGTATCATACGGAATTTTCAGTTCAGAAAATTCCTACCCATGAAAAGTAACGGAAAGCTACCATACATATGAAACGTATTGATTTTGAAAACGGAACCATAACGGGCAATATCCTCGGAGCCGCACTCCCCATGCTGATTGCCCAGATCTTAAACCTTCTATATAATATCGTGGACCGCATCTACATCGCGCGGATCCCGGAGATCGGAACAGCCGCTCTCGGCGCGGTCGGCTTATGCTTTCCGATCATTGTCATCATCACAGCCTTCAGCAACCTCTTTGGGACCGGCGGTGCGCCGCTCTTCTCGATCTTCCGCGGGAAGAAGGACTCTGACACAGCAAGGCGCATTATGAACACCTCTTTTACGATGCTCTGTGTCTGCGCGGTGATCCTGATGGCGGTCGGCTTCCTCTTTGCCCGCCCGATCCTGATCCTCTTCGGCGCTTCCGCTGATGCTATCGTTTACGCTTATCCGTATATGATGCTCTATCTGATCGGAACCCTGCCGTCAATGATCGCGGTCGGCATGAACCCGTTTATCAACGCCCAGGGCTACTCCAGCATCGGCATGTTATCCGTCGCGATCGGTGCCGGAACGAACCTGGTGCTTGATCCGCTCTTTATTTTTGCCCTCGGACTCGGCGTCCGCGGCGCGGCCATCGCCACCGTGATCTCCCAGTGCCTGTCTGCCGCCTTCGTCGTGTTTTTCCTCACGAAAAAATCCGAGTTGAAGCTGCGGTTCCTTCATAAGAATGAGATCCCGGAATGTACCGGACACGCGAAAAACATCCTCAGCCTCGGTGCAGCCGGATTTATCATGCAGCTCACCAACAGTCTCGTGACGATCTGCTGCAACAATATCCTTTCCGTCACCGGCGGCGATATCTATATCTCCGTCATGACCATCATCTCCAGTGTGCGCCAGCTTGTTGAGACACCGATCCACGCCATGGTAGAGGGAACCTCCCCGATCCTGAGCTACAACTACGGTGCCCGCAGACCGGGACGCGTACGGAAATCCATTCTGATCATGAGTCTCCTTGTTTTCGGCTACACGGCCGTCATGTGGAGCATGATCATCCTCATCCCGGAAACACTGATCCGTATTTTCAGCTCGGACGCGGCGCTGATCCAGGATGCGGTTCCGGCGCTGAACATGTATTTCGCGGCTTTTATCTTTATGGACCTCCAGTACATCGGTCAGGCGGTATTTAAATCCCTGAACAAGAAGGTCTTTGCGATCTTCTTCTCCCTGCTCCGCAAAGTATTCATCGTTGTACCGCTGACCTACTTTCTCCCCTACGCCATGCATATGGGAACCGACGGCGTATTCCTCGCTGAGCCGGTCTCCAATGTCATCGGTGGAACCGCCTGCATTCTCACGATGCTGATCACGATCATGCCTGAACTGAAACGGATCGAGGTTGAGAACCGCAGGGACGGCATAAAAGCTTAAATTGGTTTTTGCAAAAAAATAGAAGCTCCGCGCAGAGCTTCTATTTTTTTCTGATCTTCGCCACAAAAAATCCCTCAAACAGTTCATCCGGTCCCACGAGGAGCGTCCCCGGCATCGCATTCGGAAGTAACGGAAGTTCCTTCGTCCACTCTTCCCCGATCGGTACAAGTTCTCCGCCTGAACTCTTTAACACGCGCTTTAAGAGACCTTCATTCTCCTCTTTTAAGATTGAGCACGTGGAGTAGACCATCTCATGGCCGGATTTTAACAGCTTCAGCGCCTTTTTTAACAGTTCTTCCTGGGTTCTCGCGGATCTTTCCACAAGTTCCTTTGAGATTTTTGTCCGGCAGACACCGTCCCGCACTTCTACGGTTCCGCTTCCGCTGCAGGGCGCGTCCAAAAGGATCCGGTCGAAGGAAAAGAAATCGTCGAGCTTTCTTGCGTCCTCCACCATCACGTAGGTTCCCGATGCCCCCTGTTTTTCCAGATTGTATTTTAACTTTTCCGACCGCGCCTTATTCTTCTCACAGGCCGTGATCTGGGCCTGATTTCCCGTCATCGCCGCCATCTGGGTCGTCTTTCCGCCCGGGGCGGCAGCCATATCGAGGACAGACTCTCCCGCCTTCGGGCCGAGAAACAGCGGCGGTAGCATGGAGGAAAGGCTCTGGAGATAGATTCCGCCTTCCTTATAGATCGGAAGTTCCTGGATCTCCGGCTCCCTTGCGTCCTCGATGATCATCGCATCCTCATACCATGATACATTTTTAAACGCGATCCCTGCACCGGTAAGTGCCTGTTCTACCGTGTTCCGGTCCGCCTTTAAGGGATTGACCCGAAGTGTCACCGGGCGTCTCGCCTGATATCCCGCGAGGATCTTCGCGAAAGCTTCCTCTCCATACTGTTTTTTCAACATCTCTTCCAGAAATCCCGGAATCATCTGTTCCATAACCTGCTCCTTATCGATCTTTTCTTATCTCTTATCACAATTCACAAAAATATGTAACGATTCAGTACCTTCACAGTTACGCGCAGACCTGCTGAACAGTTACCTTTCTGCACTTTAACACTTAAAGTTAAAGAGATTGAGTCCTGTCTCCTCATCTTTTACACGATCCACAACTCCGTCAATCACCGTAATCACCATCTCGCAGGTCGCTCCGATAATGCCATGACTTAAATGCCCGCCGTACACATTGCCCTTCGCGTCGGCTGCCGCCGCGTGGATGTGGCTGTAATACTTGCCGTCCATCGTATTGATGGTTCCTGTGAAGGAGACAATCTCAAACATTCCCTCGAAATCATTTCCCATAAACTGACGCTTTTCCAGATCATAAATTCCTACGGTCATGGAAGAAAATGTACCTAATGCGCTGACGCTCGCAAGTTTCACATCCTCGAGCATCGCGATGCGTTTCATCTTCTCCAGAACATCCTCACCCTGATCGATCCTTGCTACGATCGTATTTCCAAATCTGCGGTATTCCATCGTTACCTCCTTCTATGCGCACCTGCACCGCCCTGCCTGCAGACCTTCGCCCTGCTGCAGGATTGTGTTTTCCAGTGTGCAAAACAACATTCATTTTTTATGGTCTGTCTTCTATTATAAGACAAATTTTGTATACACGCAACACCCACAGAGCTTACAACTTCTATCTGAAACTCTTATCGAATTCCACGATCAGCTTCTACCCGGCGCACATTCTGCAAAAGAACCATATCCCCGGCATTACACTCTCTTATAATCCGGTGCCACCGCGCACCCGATTCCCATTCCGCCCGGTCCGATATGGCAGGATACGCCGAGGGACAGATTATCGTAGAGAAGCGGAACGCCCGGGAATGCCTCCTTGATCTCCTCGACCCATGCCGCATTCTCCTCGTCTGTTCCGCTGGAGGACGCCAGAAGGTGGAGGGCACCGTCATTTAACGCATCCTGAAAATTATCCCGGATCTCCGCCTGCATGGCCTCGATGGCCGCCTTCTTTGCTTTTACGATCCCGTGACATTTCTTAAAGGAGTCCAGCTTTCCTGTCTGCAACTTCAGGATCGGCTTGATATTAAACACAGATCCCAACGCCGCTGCCGCCGGTGTCACTCTTCCGCCTTTCTTTAAGCACTCCAGCGTCTGGAGCGCGATATAGATCATCATCCGGTCTCCCGCCCTTTCGAGGAGATCACGGATCTGTTCCGCCTCATATCCTTTTTCGATCATATCCAGCGTATCCAATACCATCTGATGGAGCGGAGCCGCAACCTGCCCGTCATCTACAACGAGGACACGCCCCTCATACGCTTCATCCTTCGCCAACATCATCGCCGTCTCGTAGGAACCGCTGAGACCGCTGCTGATCGGCATATAAAGAATCTTTTCAAACTGCTCCAGCGCCTTATCCCAGATTTCCATCACCGCAGTCGGGGATGGCTGGGACGTCGTAATATCCGCCCCGGCCGCCAGCTTCTCAAAAAAAAGTTCGCGGGACAGTGTAACGCTCTCATAAAAACACTCCCCATCGATGTAAAACGGCATCGGCAGGACAAAAATCCCAAGTTTTTCCGCCTCTTCCTGGCTGATGCTGCTGTGACTGTCTGTTACGATTCCAATCTTCTTCATATAGGTATTTCCTCTTTCATTCTCTGATCCGACGCAGCCGGATTCCTGTAAAATCAAATCATTTTTGTCTAAAATATTTTGAACATCTAAATATCGTAACATTTTCATTCTTTCCAGTCAATAGGGTGGACGCAAAAAATGACAGATTGTCACTATTGTAAATCGTAAACAAGTGAAAACACGCTTCGCGAGTTTCCCCTTGTTATCGCGACAATCGCCAAGGTCTCGCGCAAGCGCGGACTTTGGCTCGTTGTTCGCGTAAATAAAAGCACCTGCGCAAAAGCGCAGTCCAAAATAGAAAGAGAGAAATAAATGGCGAATCTGGGAAACCCAAAGAATACCATAGAAATCATACAGAAGTATGAATTCATGTTTCAGAAGAAGTTCGGCCAGAACTTCCTGATCGACACCCATGTACTGGAGAAGATCATCTCCGCGGCGGGAATCACAAAGAATGACTGCGTCCTTGAGATCGGCCCGGGAATCGGAACCATGACCCAGTATCTGGCAGAAAACGCCGGTCATGTGGTCGCTGTTGAGATCGACCGGAACCTGATCCCCATCTTAAAGGAGACCCTGGCGGATTACGACAACGTGACCGTCATCAACGAGGATATCTTAAGAGTCGATATCAAGGCACTGGCCGAGGAATACAACGGTGGAAAGCCGATCAAGGTCGTTGCGAACCTGCCGTACTATATCACGACCCCGATCATCATGGGGCTCTTCGAGAGCGGCGTGCCGATTGATAACATCACTGTCATGGTCCAGAAGGAAGTGGCGGACCGCATGAAGGAAGGTCCGGGTTCCAAGGATTACGGCGCTCTGTCCTTGGCTGTCCAGTATTACGCGGAGCCGGAGATCGTAGCGAATGTACCGCCGAACTGCTTTATCCCGCGCCCGAATGTGGGATCAGCGGTGATCCGGCTTACAAGACATAAGGAGATGCCGGTGGAGGTGAAGGATCCTGCCCTGATGTTTAAGATCATCCGCGCGTCCTTCAACCAGAGAAGAAAGACGCTGCAGAACGGTCTCGGAAATGCATCGGAGCTTCCATATACAAAGGAACAGATCGCGGCAGCGATCGCAGAGATGGGACTCACTCCGACGATCCGCGGCGAGGCGTTAAGCCTTGCACAGTTTGCACAGCTGTCGGATATTCTTGGGGCGATGAAATAAGAAGCACAGATTCAAGTCGAACGTCCGTGAGACTTGGCGCGTGATTCTGGTCATGCGGAAAACAAGTCTGTCCGCAGCATGGACTTTGTATACAAGCCAGAGCGCTATGGTGAAGCAGAAGAATAGAATATAGGACGGGAGGAAGCATTATGGGATTTACAGAACTGTCACACGCGTTTATCGCGGCAAAATATTATGTTTACCTGAAGGAAATCTTCGGTGACCGCGGCGAGGCGGCATTTTTGCATGCCACCCGATATTACGGCGAACAGCGTGGACGTCGGATGGCACAGCGGGCGATCCGGGACGGAAAACCTCTGACTTATGAGACATACTGCCAGTACGGTGAATGGGTCAACACGGAAGAGGTGAAAGCACAAGGACTCGGAAACCAGTCCGAGACGACAAGCTTAAGCCCGGACTTTCAGATCCACATCCATGTCTGTCCGTGGCACACCCAGTTTAAGAATATGGGACTCCCGGAAGCGGGACTTCTCTATTGTAAGGACCTGGATGCGTCCATTTCCCGAGGTTTCAACCCGGAGATTCGCTATGAGGTCTCCCAGACACTCCATGACCATGATTATTGTATACAGACAATCCGGAACGCCGGTTTGACGCCGGAGTCTAATATGGCAAAAAATCCGGCAGGCCTCAGATCTTTCGAGTACCACTGCGCCCACTCCTACTGGGCATACCGGGAAGTCTGTGAAGCAATCTTCGGGGAAGAGGGAACACGGATCGCTGAAAGAGTCCTTGATGATTTTGCCGCAGAGTATGGAAAAAAGATGGCAGACACGCTGGCAGAATATGCAAGGACGAATTTTAATATTGCAGACTAAGAAATCAGCAGCTTTGCAAAAAGAGCTGCTGAAATATTGCTGTTAGAAAGAAGAACAAGGTATATCGAAATACATTTTGAAGAATATTGAGGAGCAACACTTATGAAACAGATCAACATGCTGGAATCCCCGGTCCGCCAGGTATTTTTCAGTTACCTGGTGCCGTCCATCAGCGCGACGCTCGTGACATCTATTTATATTCTGGCTGACACGATGATGATCGGACGCGGAGTCGGTGGTTCCGGTATTGCGGCGATGAATATTTTACTGCCGCTCTACAACACATATTTCGGGATCGGAATGATGTGCGGAGTCGGCGGTAGCGTTCTCTTTGGGTTTTCCAGAGGACGCGGCGATGAAAAACGCGCCAGAAGTTATTTTACGGCGGCACTCTGTGTGGTGCTTGCTCTGTCAGCAGTCTTTCTGATATTGGGAAGAATCTTTTTCAACCCTCTGATTACTTTTATGGGAAATACCCCGCTCTTAAATGAATACACCGTGCCTTACGGAACTGTGCTCACAACAGCGGCTCCCATGTTTGCCCTGTCTTCATTCCTTCAGGCATTCGTCCGAAATGACGGTGCGCCGAAGCTTGCCATGGCGGGCGTGATAAGCGGAGGCGTCACCAATGTGATTCTGGATTATGTATACATTTTTATCATGAAATGGGGAATGGGAGGTGCGGCGCTGGCGACGGCCACCGGAACGACACTCACGGTGCTGATCCTCGCAAGCCATTTTTTCTCGAAAGATAACCACTTGAAGCTGGAATTTAGCGATGTGTGGAGACGGGTGCCGGAGGTGCTCGGAAATGGGCTCGCAAGCTTTATTCTGGAGATTTCCAACGGCTTCGTGATGCTGCTGTTTAACCGCCAGCTCCTCGCTTACGTGGGAGAGATGGGAATCACGGTCTATGGAATCATCACAAACACCGCGCTTGTGGCATCGTCCATTTCCAACGGTATCGCTCAGGCAGTACAGCCGCTGCTCTCCGCGAACTTTGGCGCGGGAAACCTGAAGAGAGTCGGCGAGGCGAGAAAACTGGGAGTCCGGACCGGATTTGCCGCAGGCTTCATATTCACTGCGATCGGCATGCTGATCCCGGTACAGTTGTCCTATCTGTTCCTGGACCCGACACCGGAGATCCTCACAATGGCGGTCCCGGCGATCCGGCTGTATTTCCTCTGCTTCTTAGTCAGCGAGTGGAACATCATCAGCGGAATGTATTTCCAGTCTACTGTGAGACCGTGGTTTTCTTTAACGATCACACTGCTCCGCGGAGTGATCTTAAACAGCGTGTTCGTGTTCCTTCTCCCGGCACTCTTTGGTGTAGACGGAATCTGGCTTACGGTGACTGTATCAGAGTTCATCACGGCGGGCGTTGCGTTTGTGCTTATGAAAAGGGAAAAACATTAATATATTAAAAAATATGTAAACAACGGACTCAGGGATCTTTGAGAAAAAGGATTTCGGATTCCGTTGTTTCTTTTTTCATTACCGTGTTCCCAGAAGAACCTTCCGGTGGCAGGTTTTGCAGGTGTATCTGGAAGAAACAGGAGACAAATTCGTTAAACTTATTTCAATTGACACTATAACAGCCTATTGGTAAAATGGAGATAGCGACATTAAATAAAGAAAGAAGAGGAGAACAATATGACGATCAGAATCGGAATTATGGGTTATGGAAATCTTGGACGCGGCGTTGAGTGCGCCATCAAACAGAATCCGGATATGGAGCTTGCGGCAGTATTTACAAGAAGAGATCCGAAAAATGTAAGGATCCTGACCGAAGACGCAAAGGTTTACCATGCGGACGAAGCGAAACATATGACAGATAAGATCGATGTCCTGATCCTTTGCGGCGGAAGTGCGACAGATCTTCCGGTGCAGACACCGGAGTATGCGAAATATTTCACCGTAGTGGACAGCTTTGACACACACGCGAGAATTCCGGAGCATTTTGCAGCTGTCGATGCAGCGGCAAAGGAAGCAGGAAATGTAGCAGTGATCTCCGCAGGCTGGGATCCGGGTATGTTCTCCTTAAATCGTGTATACGCAAATGCCATTCTCCCGGATGGTAAAGACTATACATTCTGGGGCAAGGGCGTAAGTCAGGGACATTCTGACGCGATCCGCCGTATCAATGGCGTGAAGGACGCGAGACAGTACACAGTACCGGTTGAGAGCGTGTTAGAGAAGATCAGAAACGGTGAGACCCCGGAACTCACAACGAGAGAGAAACACACGAGAGAGTGCTTCGTCGTAGCGGAAGAGGGCGCTGATCTTGCCCGCATCGAGAAAGAGATCGTGACGATGCCGAACTACTTCTCCGACTATGACACAACGGTTCATTTCATCAGCGAGGAAGAGATGAAGCGTGACCATTCCACGCTTCCGCACGGCGGTTTCGTGATCAGAAACGGAAAGACCGGATGGAATCAGGAGAATACACATGTGATCGAGTATCGTCTGAAACTGGATTCCAACCCGGAGTTCACTTCCTCCGTGATCGTTTGCTGTGCCCGTGCCGCATTCCGCATGAAGCAGGAGGGAATGAGCGGATGCAAGACCATTCTTGATATTCCGCCGGCATACCTTTCCGCAAAGAGCGGCGAGGAACTTAGAAAGAATCTCCTGTAATCATAAAAAGAACCTTTAAAGGCGGCGAAAGAGCCTGCCTTTGATCGATCGTATTTCCGCCCTGTGTCCGCAGCCGACAGATACAGATACAGGGCGGAAGTATCAATTGCCATGCATTCAGAGAAGACCGTAAACGGGCGCCATGCATGGCGGATTTTGTAGAGGGTGAAGATATGACACTTAAGAAGAATCATCCGGCAGGCTACAACGGGATCACGGACGGTGTGATCTGGCAGCAGCTTCTGCTTTTTTTCTTTCCGATCTTGTTCGGGACATTTTTCCAGCAGCTTTACAACACGGCAGATGCCATGATCGTTGGAAAATTCGTTGGAAAAGAAGCACTTTCCGCGGTAGGGGGTACGACAGGAACGCTGATCAACCTGTTAGTTGGCTTCTTCGTCGGAATGTCCTCCGGCGCGGCCGTTGTCGTATCCCAGTTCTATGGGGCAAAGGAAGACCAGCAGGTGCAGAAATCGGTCCACACATCGTTCTGTCTGGCGCTGGCCGGCGGTGTGGCACTCTTAGTGATCGGTGAGATCTTCACTCCGGCTGCAATCCGGGCTATGGGTGCTCCCGAAGAGATCCTTGGATATTCTGTGACATATCTCAGGATCTATTTTCTGGGTATCATAGGAAATCTGGTCTATAACATGGGCGCTGCGATCCTACGAGCTGTGGGAGATTCGAAGAGACCGCTCTATTTCCTTGTGGCGAGCTGCCTGACCAATATTGCTCTGGATCTCCTGTTTGTAGTCTGTTTTCATATGGAAGTTGCCGGGGCAGCGCTTGCGACGATCATGTCCCAGCTTTTATCGGCAGTACTCGTTATGATAACGCTGATCCGGACAAAAGAATCTTACCGTTTTATCCCGAAGGAACTCCGTGTGGAGCCGGTATTATTAAAGAGGATCATAAAGATCGGTCTTCCGGCGGGACTCCAGTCCATGATGTACTCGATCTCCAATATCCTGATTCAGGCAAACATCAATGGATACGGAACGAATACGATCGCGTCCTGGGCGGTTTACGGAAAGATCGACGGTATTTTCTGGATGACTATGGATGCCATGGGAATCTCCGTGACGACCTTTGCGGGTCAGAACTTCGGTGCGGGCAAGATCAGACGTTTAAAGAAGGGAACCTACGTGGGACTTCTCATGTCGACGATCATCACGGCGGCACTCGGTCTGTTTATGTTTACGGCGGGACCGGTTCTGATCAGTCTCTTTACGAACGATGTGGATGTTATGGCTGAGAGCATGAACATCCTTTGTTTCCTGGTACCGTTCTGGTTCTGCTATATCTGCGTCAACGTATATCCGTGTACTCTGCGCGGTGTGGGCGATGCCCTGATCCCGATGCTGATCATCTGTGTCGGTACATGTATCCTGCGTGTGATCTGGGTATTCGGCGCAGGCGCAGTCCATCCGGGACTGTACACGACGCTGACGAGCTATCCGTTAAGCTGGAGTATCACTTCGCTGGCATTCCTGGTATATTATTACCGGTTCAGTGCGATGAGAAAGTTAAATAAACTGATTGAAGAATAAGCATAACTGTTCGGCAGGTCTGTGAACTTATTGCGCTGGTCTGCTGAACAATTATAATAAGTGTAACTGGAATATGGATGTTGAATTTGAATTTAAAGAGAAAAATGGGGGCGCTTGTGTGACAAAGCTTTTGGCACCAGGCGCCGTCTGCGTGGTACCGGAAAGTCTGGGCGGACTTCCGGTGACAGAGCTGGCAGACAAGGTATTTTCGGGGAGCACGGTGGAGAAAGTCTATCTACCGCGGACACTCACCCGGATCGGAAGATATGAATTTTATGGATGTGAGAAGCTTCAGGAGATCCATTTTTACGGGACGCTCCGGGAAGTCGGCGGCGGTGTGTTTACGGGCTGCCGGAATATCAGGAGTCTGACTGTGCATATGGGGGTGGATGAAGAGTCGGCACTCAGGGATTTTGTGACGGAGATCAATGAGAGAGTCACAGTACATGTGTTTATACAGAGCGGACAAAATCGAATGCAGGACGAGAGAGACACGGACTTTGCACGAACATCGCTGGCTTCAAGTACTTTTGAGGAAGAGAACGGGGAGACAGAGACTGCGCGTGTGATCTTCCCGGAATACTACGACGAGGCGGTGGAAAATACGCCCGCCAGGATCACGGTATCCAATATCCACGGTGCAGGGCAGAAGTATCGCTACTGTTTTGAGGGACGAAAATTCCGATTTGACAGGTATGATAAAATGTTTGTGTATGAAAAAGCAGAGGAATCGGTTCTCATGGCATCGAAGATCGCGGTGACCCGGCTGCAGTATCCGAAAGGACTGTGGGAGAGCGCGAAAAAGGAATATGAAAAGTTTCTTATGGAGAATCTTTATGAAGTACTTCTCGGCAGCCTTGAGGACCCGGAGACCATAAAATGGATTGCGGGACAGTATTTAACACCGGAAAAGAATCCGCTGACGGCGGATAAGATGTCGGGGCTGATCACGGAGATCTCGAAAAAGCATCTGCCGGAGCTTTTGGGGATGTTTATGGAGATCCAGAGGAAGAAGTTTGGCGTAAAGAAGAAAAAGTTTGATTTTGATTTGTGAGGAGGTCAGAAATCGTCATGAGAGAAGATGCGGCATGGTCGCCGATCCTGAGAGAGCAGGGCGCGCTGGAAGAACTGGCGGCGATCGGCGTTGAGATCATACGGAACGCGAGGAATGAGCTGTATCTTTCCATGCGGTTTCTCGACGTGGCCTTAAATGGTCTGTTCCCGGTGGCGGACAACAGCATCAAGGGAATCGGAACGGACGGAACCTTATTATCATTTGAGACAGGATACATCTGCGGCTGGTACCGGAGAAATCCTGTTTATGTAAACCGCATGATCCTGCACGAGACTTTCCACTGTCTCTTTGTCCACCCATGGTCGAGAAAAAAGCGGACAGAGGAATACTGGAATCTGGCATGCGATATCGCTGTGGAGTCCCTGATCGACGGGATCCACAAGCCGTGCGTCCATCTGCCGATGTCCCCGGTGCGGGCGGAATTTTACGGACGTCTGAGGAAAAAGATCAAGGTACTGAACGCGGAGAGCATCTATCACACTATGCAGGAGATGGAGCTTTCGGAGATCGAATATGAGCGGCTCTGCCGGGAATTCTGCCGGGACGATCATTCCAGATGGGAGAAAGAGGACGAGAAGAAATCTCCGAATCCCAACCGGAACCGAAAAAACGATTGGGATGACAAGCGGGAGAAGATGCAGGCGGAGATGGAGGCGTTTTCCAACGAGGCGGCGGATGACTCCAGGGAGCTGATGGATCAGATGGCGGTGGAGAACCGGGAGCGGTACGATTACCGGAAATTTTTGCAGAAATTTTCGGTGCTGAAGGAGACAGTCCAGATCGATCCGGATGCGTTCGACTATGTATTCTACAATTATGGCATGCAGTTATACGGAAATATGCCGTTGATCGAGCCCCTTGAGACGAAGGAAGTCCGGCGGATCGAGGATTTTGTGGTCGTTATCGACACTTCGATGTCATGTTCCGGGGAGCTGGTGAAGAAATTCCTGGAAGAGACCTACGGGGTGCTGGCCCAATCAGAGAGCTTCTTTAAGAAGGTCAATATCCACATTTTGCAGTGCGACGATAAAGTACGGCAGGATGTGAAGATCGAGAGCGAGGAGGACCTTCGGAATTACATGGACCACATGGAGCTCCATGGCATGGGCGGGACTGATTTCCGCCCGGCATTCCTGCATGTGGACCAGATGATCAAGGCGGGAAAGTTCAGCAGGTTGCGGGGACTTCTCTATTTTACGGACGGATATGGGACATTTCCGGTGAAAATGCCGCCATATGACACGGCCTTCGTGTTTATGCGGGATAATTATACTGACGCGGACGTTCCGCCTTGGGCGATGAAGGTGATTCTGGACCCGGAGTCGATGGAGGACGTCGGAAGAGTGTTGGATGGGAGATAAAAAATGAACATCAAGCGTGCAAAACAGGAAATTAAAAATACGATACAGGTGTATCTGACGAAGAACGAACACGGGGAATACGAGATCCCGTCCATGCGGCAGCGCCCGGTGCTGCTCATCGGTCCACCAGGAATCGGAAAGACCCAGATTATGGAGCAGGTGGCGCGGGAGTGTGGAATAGGTCTCGTCTCCTACACGATCACGCACCATACGAGACAGAGTGCCATCGGTCTCCCGTTTATCTCGGAGAAGACTTACGGCGGGAAGAATGTCCATGTGACGGAATATACCATGAGCGAGATCGTTGCGGCGATCTACAATAAAATCGAGGACACAGGACTCTCCGAGGGACTTCTCTTCATCGATGAGATCAACTGCGTTTCCGAGACGCTGGCCCCGGCCATGCTGCAGTTTTTGCAGTATAAGACTTTCGGAAATCATAAGATCCCGGATGGCTGGATCATCGTGGCGGCAGGAAACCCGCCGGAATACAATAAATCCGTGCGGGAATTCGATATTGCGACCCTGGACCGCATCAAAAAGATTGATGTGGAGGCAGATTTTGAGGTCTGGAAGGAATACGCGAAACAGGCGGATATCCATCCGGCGATCTTGTCATTCCTCACCGCGAAGCCGCAGTATTTTTACCAGGTGGAGACCACCGTGGACGGAAAAGTGTTCGCGACACCTCGTGGATGGGAAGATCTCTCCGGATTTTTGAAGGTCTGCGAGAAGGTGGGGCTTACCTGCGACCGGGAGGTTGTGGTGCAGTATATCGAGCACCCGCGGATCGCGAAAGACTTCGCGAACTATCTGGAATTATATAAGAAGTATCAGGCGAGATACCAGATCGACGAGATCCTGGAAGGAAAGCGGGACGAGCGCCTGATGGAACAGGCGGCGAAAGCGCCGTTTGATGAGAAGCTTTCGATCATCAGCCTGATTTTAGCGAAGCTCGATGTGGAGTTCAAGGCTTATGCGCAGAAAGAGGATTATCTGGAAGTGCTGTTTGGAGAGCTGAAAGCATTCAAGAGAAGCTTGGAAGGTAAAGCGGAGGCCGGAGAAACGATAGAGACAGTGCCGCAGACTCCGATCGCCATCTTTTCCCAGCAGATCGAGGCATTCACTGCGGTATCCGAGCAGAAACAGAAAGCCGGACTCCTCACGAGGTCGGAAAAGTATCGCTGTGCCGATATCACAGCGGCCATGAACCGGTATCTACAGACTGTGAAAGCAGAACTGTTATCTGATGGCGGTGAGATATTCGACCGGTTCCGGGAGATGTTTGGTGACGAACGGACAGAACTTGAGGATCTGTGCGCTCATGCCGGACAGACACTGGAGTATGCCTTTGATTTCATGGAAGGAACCTTCGGCAGCAGTCAGGAGATGGTGGTGTTTATCACGGAACTCAACTCCAGCGCCCCGGCAGTGCGGTTCTTACAGGAGAATGAGTGCGAACGGTATTATGAATACAATAAAAATCTATTGTTTGATGAAAAACGGGCAGATATTTTGAGCCGGTTGGACAGATTGGGAGCATTCATTTAAAGAAATGTGGATCTGAAAAATCCTTAAAGACAGGATTTGCAAAATAAGTATATAAAATAGGGTTGTGCTTACGAAATCATGTGAGCATGTGTTAAAGAGAAATTGGAAAGGAAAATTATCATATGGAATACGAAGGAACCGTATACCGCCCGCCGAGCGAGGCGAGAAGCTTAATTATTCAGGTGACTGTGGGCTGTGCCCATAACCGGTGCACCTTCTGCAACATGTACCGGGTGAAAAAATTCCGAGTGCGGACAAAAGAAGAGATCATGAAGGATCTGGACGAGTGCCGCGATTATTACGGACCGTATGTCAGCCGTGTATTCTTTGCGGACGGTGATGCACTGGTGGTAAAGACAGAACTTCTTTTAGAGCTTTTAGCCTATGTCCACAAAAATTTCCCGTACGTGGAGCGGATCACCTCTTACGGGACTGCAAAGGATGTTCTGGCGAAGTCTGAGGAAGATTTAAAAGCCTTAGCGGCAGCAGGACTCGAGATGGTCTATATCGGAGCGGAATCCGGCGATGACCGTGTTCTGGAGCATATCCATAAGGATGTGACGGCGGCCCAGATTGCGGCGGCGGGACAGAAATTGAAGCGCTGCGGCATCAAGACCTCTGTGACGCTGATCTCCGGCCTCGGCGGAAGAAAAGGGATCCGGGAACATGCCATCAAGTCGGCGGAGCTGATCAATCAGATGAATCCGGAGTATGCCTCCTTCCTGACATTGCGCCTCTATGAGGGGACCCAGATGAATGAGGAAGTAAAACGCGGGGAGATGGAGCTTATCACCCCGGACGAGATCGTGGAGGAAATGGAGCTATTTTTAACACACATTGATTCTCCCGGAACGATCTTCCGGACAAACCACGCGTCCAACTATGTAGTGCTTGCGGGAACTTTTAACGAAGATATTCCGAAAATGCTGGCACAACTGGAGGACGCAAAGAAAAGACAGCGTTACCGCCTTGAAGAATGGCGCAGACATATTTAAGTAAGAAGAGCAGAGAAAACAGTCCCGCGGGCTTTCTGGACGCTTAAAACGGCAGAAAAATGGCTCGCGGGATATGCCTTTTCAGGGCTTTCCGGGACGATTCCGGAGGGGCCTCTTCTTGTAGATTGTATTCAAAAAACAACAAGATATAGTTTTGAATCATGAATTTTTCACCATATATATGGTTTTGGTATATCATATTTATATAGCAGTACTCCTTGCAATCCGGGAACAATACAGTTATAATAGAATCGTTCTCGCGTGAGTGACTAAAAATAACGTGGCGGGAACATGACATGACCGCCTTAAGAGACTCGTGGCGGCAGGTCCGACAGATCAATCATAAAATATCTAAATCAGATAAAATTTCTGTATAATTCTGAAAAAACAAACTGTATATACAACCAAGAAAACTATCAGCAACTGAAATGTACATGCCTGAGGCCGGCCGGTAAATGCGCGGACCTGTAGGTCAGCTGTGTTTTTTAGCAGAATAGACAGAAGAGAAAAACAGGCAACGGCAGTTGTGCGTAAAACGGACAGTTCTGCCAACACAATGAAATGAAACGGGGAATCAGGGATGAAGATCATCAAAAGAAACGGAGCGGAGGAAAGTTTTGACACGCTCAAGATCGTAAATGCGGTCCAGAAGGCGTGCAACGCCACAGAAAATGCCTATCTGGCACCGGAACAGCTTACGGATATCGCGGATTATGTAGAGTATAAGTGCAATAAGCTGGGACGTGCTGTGTCTGTAGAGGAGATTCAGGATATGGTCGAGAACCAGTTGATGGCCATCGGTGCTTTTGCGATCGCAAAAAACTATGTGCGCTACCGCTATGACCGCTCTCTGGTGCGGAAAGCAAATACGACGGACAACCGGATCCTGTCCCTGATCGAGTGCAACAACGAAGAGGTTATGCAGGAAAATTCCAACAAGAATCCGACGGTCAACAGCGTACAACGTGACTATATGGCTGGAGAGGTCAGCAAGGATCTCACGAGAAGACTTCTTCTTCCGGAAGATATTGTAGAGGCGGATAAGCAGGGAATCATCCACTTCCATGACTCCGACTATTTTGCACAGCATATGCACAATTGCGATCTTGTAAATCTGGAGGATATGCTGCAGAACGGCACCGTGATCAGCGAGACACTGATCGAGCGCCCGCACAGCTTCTCCACAGCCTGCAACATCGCGACCCAGATCATCGCCCAGGTTGCCAGCAACCAGTATGGCGGACAGAGCATCAGCCTTGCGCATCTCGCTCCGTTCGTTCAGGTATCGAGAGTGAAGATCCGTCAGGAAGTGATCGGCGAGATGAAGGATCTTGGAATTGCTGTGACAGAGGATCAGATCGATAAGCTCACGGAGGAGCGTCTCCGCAGAGAGATCACGAAGGGAATCCAGACGATCCAGTATCAGGTCGTAACACTCCTTACCACAAACGGACAGGCACCGTTCGTTACCGTTTACATGTACCTCGACGAGGCAAAGAATCCGCAGGAGAAAAAAGACCTTGCGATGATCATCGAGGAGACCTTAAAACAGAGATATCTCGGCGTTAAAAATGAAGCCGGCGTATGGATCACACCGGCATTCCCGAAGCTGATCTATGTGCTCGATGAAGACAATATCACTCCGGATGCACCGTATTACTATTTGACAGAGCTTGCGGCAAAATGTACCGCAAAGCGCATGGTTCCGGATTATATCTCCGCGAAGAAGATGCGGGAATTAAAGGGCGATGTGTATACATGCATGGGCTGCCGTTCCTTCCTGACCCCGGACCGTTCCTACGTAAAAGGAAACCTTGCGAATGCAGGAAACTACCGGGAAGGCGAGCGCAAGTATTATGGTCGCTTTAATCAGGGCGTTGTGACGGTAAACCTCGTTGATATCGGACTCAGCGCAAGAAAAGACATGAACAGGTTCTGGGAGATCTTTGATGAGAGAATGGAACTCTGCCACCGCGCAATGCGCTGCCGCCACGAGAGATTAAAAGGAACCTTATCCGACGCGGCTCCGATCCTCTGGCAGTATGGTGCGCTTGCCCGCTTAAAGAAAGGTGAGACCATCGACAAGCTCCTCTATGACGGATATTCCACACTTTCTCTGGGATATGCAGGCCTGTGGGAATGTGTATACAGCTTAATTGAGAAGAAATTAACTGAGCCAGAAGGAAAGAAACTTGGTCTTGAGATCATGCAGAAGTTAAATGACTACTGCACGAAGTGGAAAGAGGCGGAAAATATCGATTACAGCATCTACGGAACCCCGCTGGAGTCCACAACCTACTCTTTTGCGAAGAGTCTCCAGAGACGTTTCGGCATCGTAAAGGGCGTAACTGACAGAAACTACATCACAAACAGCTACCATGTACATGTAACGGAACCGATCGACGCCTTCAGTAAGTTAAAATTAGAGTCTGAATTTCAGGCACTGTCCCCGGGCGGAGCGATCAGCTACGTGGAAGTTCCGAACATGCAGGATAATATCCCGGCTGTTCTTCAGGTCATCCGCTACATCTATGACAATATCATGTACGCGGAGTTAAATACGAAGAGCGATTACTGTCAGGTATGCGGTTACGATGGCGAGATCAGGATCATCGAGGATGACGGAAAGCTCGTATGGGAATGCCCACACTGCGGAAACCGTGACCAGAGCAAGCTCAACGTTGCGAGACGTACCTGCGGATACATCGGAACACAGTTCTGGAATCAGGGCAGAACACAGGAAATTAAGGAAAGGGTACTGCACCTGTAATGAATTACGGAGAGATCAAAACATGTGATATTGCAAACGGTGAGGGAGTCCGCGTGTCCCTCTTTGTGTCCGGCTGTACACATCACTGTAAAAATTGCTTTAATGATGTGGCGTGGGATTTCGGATACGGAAAGCCGTTTACGGAAGAGACGGAAGAAATGTTATTAAAGGCGCTGGAGCCGGATTTTGTGGATGGACTTTCGCTTCTCGGTGGAGAACCCTTTGAGCCGGAGAACCAGCGGGCACTTCTCCCGTTCTTAAAGAAAGTGCGCGAGAGATTCCCGAAGAAAAATATCTGGTGCTATACCGGTTATCTTTTCGATAAAGAGCTTCTCGGTGAGAGCCGGGCGAGATGTGAGTGTACGGATGAGATGTTAAGCCTGATCGATGTCCTCGTGGACGGCGAGTTTGTTCAGGAGCTCTACAGCGTGGCACTGGCATTCCGCGGTTCGGAGAACCAGAGGATCATCGACGTGAAAAAGTCTCTGGAAACAGGGGAGATCGTCTGGCATGCTCTGATGAGCCGGGGGATCTCGATGAAGTTTAATTAGAATATAAAGCTATATATAGAAAAGATCCGGCAGTTGGGTTGTTTTACAGGGATTTTTGATTCTGTAAGACAACTTGACTGCCGGATTTTTTTGATGTAATAGGAAATTCCGAGAAATTTCCTGTCTCACAAAAGGCACTAACGTGCCAATGATGCACACTCGCGCGAAGATGTAGATTGTCGCAAGCGACCGCGCGAATGTGCCAAGGTGCAAATTCCGGTCGACCTGGGGAATATGCAGCCAAGGCACCTCTTTTTTATAAAATCTGTAGTGCAGGTAAGGACATCATGTGAAGAACGAGATCTGGATATGGCACCTGGATAGGATTAGAATGCTTAGAACTGCCGCTGCTCTTGACTTTTTAAGAATAGTCCTGTATACTAATATAGTTCTAAATAGAACAGTTCACTTTTGAACCAGAGGTGATACACATGAAATTTGTTGATTTTATGGCGGACAGCCGGGATTTCTATACGGGGCTCATTGATCCGGTCTGCAAAAAATACGGGCTGACCCAGATGGAATTCAATATTCTGCTGTTTCTCGCCAACAATCCGGAGTGCGACACCGCCGCCCGGATTATCAAGAAGCGGGCTTTTACAAAGTCCCATGTTTCCATGTCTGTCCGCTCATTAGAAGAGCGCGGACTGCTCACAGGGGAATATTATGGGACGGACCGGAGGACGATCCATCTGAAACTTACAGACGCTGCTGCGCCGATGGTCTCTGATGGAAAAAACGTCCAGAAACGGGCTGCTGAGATCATCTGCCGCGGATTCTCCCCGGAAGAGCACCGGATGCTGTTCGAACTTATGAACCGGATCAATTCAAACATTTCAGATTACAGGAAAGAAGGAAAACTGCATGAACAACAGTAAAGAATTTCTTGGGACAGAGCCGATCGGAAAGCTTCTTTTCAAGCTTGCCGTTCCATCTGTCATTGCACAGATCGTCAACATGCTGTACAACATCGTTGACCGGATCTACATTGGACATATCCCGGGAAGCGGAAGTCTCGCCCTGACCGGTGTCGGCGTCTGCCTGCCGATCATTATGGTGGTCTCCGCCTTCGCGGCCCTCGTCGGCTCCGGCGGTGCGCCGAGAGCGTCGATCTTTATGGGAAAAGATGACATGGACTCTGCGGAGAAGATTCTCAGCGGCTGTTTTACGGTTCAGATCATCATTTCTGCGATCCTGACAGCAGTCTTACTGTTGTTTGGCCGCTCTATGCTCTTGACTTTTGGAGCCAGTGAAAACACCATCGACTATGCCGTTGATTACATGAGTATTTACGCTGTCGGAACGATCTTTGTCCAGATGACGTTAGGCATGAACATGTTCATCACGGCCCAGGGATTTTCAAAGACCAGTATGCTGACGGTTACCATCGGAGCTGTCTGCAACATCATTTTGGACCCGATCTTTATCTTCGGGTTTGGCATGGGCGTAAAGGGTGCGGCTCTCGCGACGATCATCTCTCAGGCGGTATCCTGCGGATGGGTTCTCGCGTTCCTGACCGGAAAGAAGACCTTCTTACGGATCAAAAAGGAGTATTTAAAGCCGGTTCCATCTATCGTTTTTCCGTGTCTTGCGCTGGGACTTTCCACATTTGTGATGCAGTCCAGTGAGAGTGTTATCTCGGTATGCTTTAACTCTTCCCTGTTAAAGTACGGCGGAGATCTGGCAGTCGGTGCCATGACGATCCTTACAAGTACGATGCAGTTTGCAATGCTGCCGCTTCAGGGAATCGGACAGGGCGCACAGCCGATCATGAGCTATAACTACGGAGCGAGAAATATCGACCGTATGAAGAAGACATTCAAGCTCCATCTCGTGATCTCCCTGATCTATTCCACGTTGTTCTGGCTCTTTGTCCAGCTTTTCCCGGCAACCTTCGCGGGAATCTTCAGCTCCGATCCAGAACTCGTTTCCTTCACTGCAGGCGCTCTGCGGATCTACTGCGGTGCGATGTTCCTCTTTGGAATCCAGCTCGCCTGCCAGATGACCTTCGTTGCCATCGGATATGCGGTATGCTCGATCATCGTGGCAGTTGTGCGTAAATTTGTGCTTCTGCTTCCGTTAATCTTCATTGTTCCGATGTTCGTCAGCAATAAAACGCTGGGCGTCTACATGGCAGAGCCGATCGCGGATGCGATCGCAGTGACATTCACGGCGATTTTGTTTTCAATTCAATTTAAAAAGGCACTTAAAAAATTAGATAAGGCATAATAATCTTATACGCATATAGAAAAATCCGATGATCAGGATAACTGCACCAGTAAAATCGTACAGTATCCGATTATCGGATTTTTATTTCAATGGAAACAGTTTGATTCAAGACTTTGCTTGTCTAGAAAATATACTGAGTAAAAGGTTTTAAAGAGCTTCCTTTCTTTTTCCATCACATTTTAATAATATATTTTTAACTGCCTGTTGCAATGAATGTACCAGAACCATATAATCTAAACCGCGTAAACGCTCAACAGGTCCGGAGTAGGTTAGTGTATAAATATGATCCGGCATAGGAAGTGGAACTGCTACGGCAGCGACTCCCTCATCTACCTCCCCTTCGGAGATACAATATCCCCGCTGCCGAATTTCTTTTACTTGATTACGCAGCTTTTCTTCCAGACCAGGATAATTTTGAATTAGACGTTCAACCAATTCATCTGATTGTGCAGCCAGCAAAGTCTTACCGGTTGCACCACAATCTAAAGGTACAATATAACCGTTTTCACTTGAAATTCCCAAATTATGATGTCCTTTTACAAGATCCACGCAAATGCCCGTATCTCCGCGCAAAGAGGAAAGCACGACGGTTTCATTGTGTAAATCACACAAGCGGCGCATTTCTTCACTGATTAGCTGGCGTGTGGTATAGTGCACAGACACGGCAGATGCAATCATTAAAATACCGCTGCCCAACCGGTATTGTCCATTGGTGCTGGATTGCTCGATCCAGCCTACAGACTGCAGTGTGCGCAAAATACGGTATACTGTTGTTTTATGCAGACCAATCGCGCGGCTGATCTCAGTTAGGCTTAAATATTCCCGGCGCTGGGAAGCATAGTAATCTAGAATTTTTGTGGCATGAAGTACCGAATTTACCATAGGTGTGGAGGATTCAATAAAATTCGTATCGCCCATAAAGATTACTCCTTTTCTGTGTCCATTTTCTGAGTGGGGTGGCACTTTGCGGTCAGCGCAGTAAAGGCGCGGACTTATTAGACAACTACTAATGTAGTTTCATTATAGTAAACTGCCTGAAAAAAGTCAATCTGATATGTACTAGAATAGAAACAAACTGTTTCACGTGAGTGTCTGTATTTCAAAATAGACAACAAAACCTTGACTTATTTCTTAGATAGCATATAATGATATCAGAAAGACACAAAAACAAAACGCGTTTCAAAATTGTGACTAATAGGAGGTTTATTATGAATGCTTTTACTGTACAAGATGCACCGTTAAATATGGCACCTACTGGTATTGCGACTTTTGCTAAAGTACCGATCTGCTATGATATTCATCACGCTAATGCAGATATCGCTATTTTGGGCGCGCCATTTGATCTGGCGATTCAGGGAAAAACAGGATGTCGCCTTGGACCGCGTGGAATCCGCAATGCATCTACCCGCTTCCGCATGAAAAAGGGCGGCAACTATGATCCTGAGCGTAATAAGAGTTATCTGGATACCGATCTGTGGCGCGTGGTAGATTGTGGTGACTGTGATTATGTTCCGGGTGATTTAACTGCTACGAATAAAAATTTGGAAGAAGCAGTTCGCATTCTGGCAAAGCAGGGGGTTATGCCTATCGTTTTAGGTGGTGACTGTTCAGTCGGTCATCAAGCTGTAAAAGGATTAGATTGTTATTCCCAACTGGACATCATCCATTTTGATTCCCATCTGGATTGGACAAAACCGCTGAATGGTCAGCCATATTTCAATGGTTCACCTATGCGAAATAATTCCACACTGCCATATGTGGAAAAAATGATTCATCTGGGCATTCGCGGTATAGGAAGCAGTGGACCTGCTGATTTTGAGGAAGCACGTGCAAATGGCGATAAAATATATTCTGTTAAGGATTATCGTCGTGTTGGAATTGAAGAAATTTTAAAGAATTTGGAAGCTGGCCGTAATACGTTTATCCATTTTGATATTGATGCTATGGACTATCCGTTATCGAAAGGTACAGGATCTCCTATGCTGGGTGGATTTACATACGATGAAGCAACTGAGATGTTGGAAGCGATTGCGAACCACTGCAATGTAGTTGGTATGGCTATGACAGAAGTTGCTCCACAGTATGATGATGAAGGTGACACTACCTGTTACACAGCGGCTCGCCTGACTTGTGATCTGATGGGGTTTGCAACGAAAGCACGTGAAAAATAAAAAACTTGTCTGCTTTACAAAAAAAGGAGGATGCGCACATGTCGTTTGAGGTCATTGATTCCCTTTTTACCATCAAGGCTGATGGTATTATGACAGTTGCCATGGCTGCTGTGATATTGCTTATCGGTTTCTTTATCAAGAGCAAGGTTAAATTTTTGGAAAAATATTGTATTCCAGCACCTGTTGTTGGCGGATTCCTGTTTATGTTTGTCACTTTTATTGGTCATGTGACGGGAACATTTGCATTTTCGTTTGACAGTATGTATCAGTCGCCATTTATGCTTGCTTTCTTTACAACAGTTGGATTGGGCGCAAGTATCAGTTTACTGAAAAAAGGTGGCATGTTACTTATTGTTTACTGGCTGATTGCGGGTATTATCTCTGTTTTTCAGAATATGATCGGCATCGGTGTAGGCAAGCTGGTTGGATTGGAGGCTCCTTATGCATTGCTCTCCAGCGCTATTTCCATGGTAGGTGGTCATGGTGCAGCGGCTGCTTATGGCAGTACATTCGCGGATATGGGATATACAGCAGCACCTCTGGTAGGAGCGGCAGCAGCAACGTTTGGATTAATCAGTGCTGTTATGGTAGGTGGTCCGGTTGGGCGGCGCTTAATTGTAAAATACAATTTAAAACCGGATGCATCTGAAAATTTCGAGAGCGATATTAATACAGTCAACGCAGCCAAAGCAACAAAGCTGAGCAGCCTGGATGTAATAAAAAATGTGACAGCTTTACTTGTTTGCATGGCGTTGGGAACTATGGTTTCCGGTTGGATTGGAAAGTGCATCGGAATGAGCTTTCCTACTTATGTGGGCGCAATGTTTGTAGCGGTAATAGTTCGCAACCTTAATGAAAAATTTAATTTTTATAATTTCGATTTTGCGCTAGTTGATGGAATCGGGGATGTTATGTTATCACTGTATCTGTCTATTGCACTGATGACGCTGAAACTGTGGGAATTAGCTGGTCTGATCGGTGGTGTTCTGGTGGTGCTGATCTGTCAGGTAGTATTCATGGTTCTTGTCAGCTACTTTGTAGTATTCCGCCTGTTAGGAAAGAACTACGATGCAGCTGTAATGTGTGCTGGTCTGTGCGGCCATGGTCTAGGTGCTACTCCATCAGCAATTGTGAACATGACTGCTGTGAATGAGCGTTATGGCATGTCCCGCCGCGCAATGATGATTGTTCCTATCGTTGGCGCATTCTTGGTTGATATTATTTATCAGCCGCAGACAATTTGGTTTATTAAGACCTTTGTGCAGGGGTTTGTCGGTTAAAACCTTATGAAAATGCATTTAAAAACTCTATTAGGTTTTGCACATAAGTGTTCAAATTGATTATATAACACTTACATAAAAAATCCGGTAATCGGAGATAACCGCAAAGTATCATTGCGAGATATCCTGATTACCGGATTTTTATGATTCGATATGACGAGTCTGTTTTTACTTTGTAGTTATCGTTTGTGCTGACTGGCTTATTCCGGACAAACGATCTTACCAGCCACTGCACATGCCGCAGCCGTTCTCGGGGAGGCGAGATAGATCTGGACCTTGGATGTTCCCATACGTCCAAGGAAGTTACGGTTGTTGGTAGCGACAACACGTTCACCGTCTGTCAGGATGCCGCCTGCGCGTCCGCAGCAGAGACCGCAGCCCGGATGGGTGATCATAGCACCCGCCTCGGCCAGTGTCTCAAGGATTCCAAGGTCAGCGGCCTGTCTGTAGATCTTTCGGCTGGCCGGAGTTACGATCAGCTTTACGAATTTTGCAACCTGTTTGCCCTTTAAAACTTCGGCGGCAGCAGCCAGATCTTCCAGGCGTCCGTTTGTGCAGGAACCGATGAATACCTGGTCGATCTCTGTGCCTTCAAGTTCGCTGACATTGCGGATCTTGTCCACCTGGGACGGACACGCCATGACCGGAACGAAATCTTCCGCGTTGTATTCCATCACGCGGCAGTAAGCTGCGTCCGGATCGCCGAAAAGACTCTTCTGGTAGTCGTTTAAGGTAATATCACAGTATTCCGCCGTCTTTTCATCCGGTGTGAACAGAGCGCACTTTGCGCCTGCCTCGATGGCCATGTTAGAGATTGTCATACGGCTTGCGACAGTCATGCTTTCGACAGCGCTTCCGGAGAACTCCAGCGCCTTGTAAGTAGCGCCGTCCGCGCCGAGATCGCCGATGAGGCGGAGAATTACGTCCTTAGACATCACATTCTCCGGCAGTTTTCCGTTGATGACGACTTTGATAGTCTCAGGCACACGGATCCACATGGTTCCGGTGCCTAAGATACTTGCCATCTCCGTGTAGCCGATACCGGAAGAGAACGCACCGACGCAGCCGTAAGTCGTTGTGTGGCTGTCGGTACCGAATGCGATATCGCCCGGCTTTACATATCCGGCTTCGGTCATTAACTGGTGGCAGATTCCGTCGCTTCTGTGTACGTGGGTCATGCCGTACTTTTCAGCGAATGCATTTCCGATGCGGAAGTGTCTCGTGTCGTCCTGCTGGCTTGCCGGAACGAGGTGATCGTAGATCAGAACGACCTTGTCCGGATCCCACAGCTTTTTAAAGCCCATTTCTTCAAATTTTTCAGCCACGAACGGAATAAAAATGTCGTGGATCATGACGCGGTCCACATTTACGATCGCGATATCGCCCGGATTTACGGACTTTCCGGTATTATGTTCAACGATTTTCTCAATTACTGTCTTTCCCATTGTATTCTCCCCCTTTAATCGAGACCATTCAGCTTGCGCATGGCTTTTACAAGGCCGCCTGCGCGGATAATGTCCATCAGGTTCTCAGGAAGAGACGCGATCGGGTACTCTTTTCCGTTGTAGTCGATGTGTTCGTTCATCACAACAGATACGGTGTCGCCCTCTTTGATGTCATCGTGGAGCGTCGGCTGTTCGATTAAGAGCAGACCATTGTTGATGGAGTTGCGGAAGAAGATCCTCGCGAAGGATTTCGCGATCACGCACTGGATTCCCAGCGCTTTGATGATCTCCGGGGCCTGTTCCCTGGAAGAGCCGCAGCCGAAGTTCTTTCCGGCAACAATGATATCGCCCGGCTTGATCTGTCCTGCAAGCTCCGGGCGGAGCGGACTGAATCCGTACTGTTTCATATCGTCAATGGTTTTTAATGCAAGGTACTCGGTCGGGATGATGATGTCGGTGTCGATGTCATCGCCCAGGACCCAGACCTTTCCGGTCATTTTTTCCATGTAAATATCCTCGATTTCTATACAAATATATAATGACGTTGGGGTCAAAAGCTTTTGCCCCCTCTGATACCGGATTACTCAGGTAAACACCAATCAGTGAAGAAATGATTCTGTCCCACTGGTATTATATCGGAAGACCACATCTGCCCACACAAAAGCGCAGACAGATGCAAAAATAGTCATTTCAAATCGATATAGCCTATAAATCACTCGCTAACGCGATCTCACCTTTAATAGCAGAAGCCGTAACAGTCGCAGCGGATCCAAGATATACCTTGGAGCTCGGATGTCCTGCGCGGCCCTTGAAGTTTCTTGTACCGGTGCTGATCAGGACTTCATTCTCGCCGATAACGCCCTGGCAGCTTCCCCAGCATACACTGCAGTTCGGATTCATAACAATTGCTCCAGCTTCCATAAAGGTGTCGATCAGACCTTCCTTCAGTGCCTGGAGATAAACGGTCTGGCTTGCCGGAACCACAAGGAAACGAACTTTTTCAGCGACCTTCTTTCCTTTAATGATGGAAGCGCCGACTCTCAGGTCCTCGATACGTCCGTTGTTGCAGGAACCTAAGAATGCCTCGTCGATCTTCACGCCGCGGACTTCCTCAGCCGGAACCAGGTTATCAACGAAGTCTGGTTTTGCCACTACCGGACGGATCTTGGAGAGGTCAAAGGTATATTCTCTCGCGTATACAGCATCCGGATCGCTCTTAAAGAGTGCCTTCGGCTTTCTTCCGTGAGCTTCCAGATATTCGATGGCTTTCTCATCCGGCTCAAAGATACCGGTCTTTGCACCTGCCTCAACAGCCATGTTGCAGAGGACCATACGCTCGCTGATGCTCAATGTCTTAGCGCCTTCGCCGGTGAACTCCATAACTTGGTAGTTGCAGCCGTTTGCGCCGATGGTGCCGATGATGGTTAAGATCAGGTCTCTCGCGTAAACGCCTTCCGGCAGCTTTCCGACGAGGTTGAATTTTACAGTCTCCGGAACAAGAACCCAGGATTTTCCTGTCACCATGCCGTAGAGGAGGTCTGTACATCCAACTCCGGTACCGAAGGCGCCGAGAGCGCCGTAGGAACATGTGTGGCTGTCAGCGCCGAAGATCAGTTCACCCGGGCAGACATAATTCTCCATCATGATCTGGTGGCAGACGCCCTTTCCTTCCCAGAAATCGATGTTGTTTTCCTTCGCGAAGTCGCGCATCTTCTTCTGGGACGCCGCTGTCTTCGGACAGTCAGACGGGACATTGTGGTCTACAATGAATACCATCTTTTTTGTGTCCGCGATGTGCGGATGTTTTAATTTATTGCGGTACATGTCAACGGTCAGATGTGTGGTTCCGTCGTTGCTCATCATACGGTCTAATGTTACGGTATGGATATCTCCCGGTTTTACGTAGTCAACACCGGCTGCCGCTGCGATGATCTTTTCTGCGATTGTCATTCCCATTGTCCTACTCCTCCTCACGGTTTAAAGAAGCGATCAGTCCGCCCTGATTTAAGATGTTCTGCATGTATTCCGGCAGCTTTGTGCAGGAATATGTCTTTCCATTTGCATGAGCAGTTCCGTCAGACATGGAAAGTTCCATGGTATCGCCGGTCTTTACATCATCCGGCAGGTCTTTACAGACGATAACCGGAAGTCCGATATTGATCGCATTTCTATAGAAAATCCTTGCGAAGGATTTTGCAACGACGGCCTGTACGCCGAGGGCTTTTAAAACGCCCGGTGCCTGTTCTCTGGAAGAACCGCAGCCGAAGTTCTCGCCGCCGACAACAAAATCGCCCGGTTTTACTTTTTTGGGGAAACCCGGGTCGAGAGACTCGAATGTGTGCTCTTTCATCTCTTCCAGATTCGGTAAGAGCAGATATTGGGATGCAATGATCTGATCGGTATCAAGGTCATTATGAAATTTAAAGATCGTTCCTTTTGCCATGACTTTATATGTTCCTTTCTTATCTAAGAAATATTAAAAGACAGCTGCGAAGATATAGACCGTCAGCCGCCGTAACAGTTCATGAATTCTTTCATTCCCTCATTATAGCATAGGATCAGGCATAAATAAAATGGCACGTATTGATATGGCACATAACTTAAAGTTATAAAATTATAGTACTTTCCAGCGCCGGGAAAAGGACATAAAAATTGCTGCAGTTAAACTCTGTATTTGACCGGACATGACAGCTGTATTTTTACACCTCCGGTCGGATCATCACGGAAAACTGCAGCAAAAATGGAACTTATCTGGTTATTTCAGCTTCAAAACCGCCGTCTGCGGTCTCGTCTCAGCCGTCAGCACCAGTGTGTTGGAGTCGTACTCCACCACATTCCGGCAGAGTCCTGTAAATTCCTCAAGACGTCCGATCACTGGATAGCCGAAATGGTCAGAACGGTAGTGCATCGGGATCACAACGCGGGGCGCGAGGTCATCCACCACAGCCTTCGCCTGGACCGCATCGATCGTATAATAACCGCCCACAGGGATCAGGATCGCGTCGAGATGCTTTAACAGATCCTTTTGTTCTCTGGTAAGAGGACATCCGATGTCACCCATATGGGCAATTTTAAGTCCATCTGATTCTAAAATGTGGATCCGGTTCGGTCCACGGAGGGCTCCCTGTTCCGGGTCATGCCAGGTGTCGATCTTCGTGATGGAAAACGGGTTCTTTGTCCCGCTGTGCTTTAAGGTCACTGCGTCCGTGTAACCGTGGTCACCATGTTCGTGGCTGCAGAGTATCATGTCTGCGGTGAGGGAAAGCGGAGCGAGTCCCGGTACCGTATTTGGGCCATATGGATCAAAAACAATGGAAAATCCATCTTTTTCAACGGTGAAACAGGAATGACCATTCCAGGTGATAGAAATAGAATTCATAGTTGTGTCCTCCTCTCGAGCAGTTAGAAATGATTGGTCAGATAATTATATTTTATCATGAAACGCAGGGGGATTCAATGGACGAAAAGGAAGGTTCCCATCTGTGCCAGAGTGGGAAATTTATGTGATCAGTGCTTGAGAAAGCAGGAGCAACCGCGGTATAATAATGGATATAATGTCGGGAATAACAGGAGGAAATGACAATGGAGCTTACACAGGTAAAGCACGAGATTGAAACATTGGCGGAGAAATACCGGGATGAGTTTGAGGCGGTCAGTGCATACATATTTGCTCATCCGGAGCTGGCATACCATGAAATGCTGGCGCAGGATCAGCTGTGCGGGTTGCTGGAAAAGCATGGCTTTAAAGTACAGAGGGGAGCCGGCTCTCTGGAGACCGCATTTGTGGCAGAATACCGGAGCGGAAAGCCAGGAATGACCTTTGCCTTTATGTGCGAGTACGACGCTCTTCCTGAAATTGGACATGCATGCGGTCACAATCTGATTGGCACCAGCGGAGCCGGAGCTGCTGTGATATTAAAAGAGATCATGGAAAGATACGGGATCGGCGGAACCCTGAAGGTTCTTGGAACACCGGCCGAGGAAAACGGAAGCGGAAAGATCACGATGCTGGACGAAGGAATTTTCGATGGTGTGGATATGGCGCTGATCATGCATCCGAGTGATATGTCCATGGCAGATGATATCTCATTTGCAGCCGTAAATAAGACCTATACCTTCACAGGAAAACCAGCACATACCGCAGCATGTCCGTGGATGGGGGCAAGCGCGTTAAACGGAGTTCTCCAGATGTTCCATGCGGTAGATTCCCAGAGACTTCATTTTAAGGATTATACGAGGGTTCACGGAATTATCGTGGAAGGTGGAACCGTTGTGAATATTGTTCCGGAGAGAGCAGTCTGCAGATTCAATATCAGGGCGCTGGATGCGGAGTATCTGAAAGATGTGATCTCCGTGATAGACCGGTGCGCGAAAGGCGCAGCCATCTGCGCCGGTGTAGATGTGGAAATTCAGCAGAATGGCTATCTGATAAAAGATGTCCGCAACAACAGGGAACTTGTGACAGCAGTGGAAAAGAACATGGATTTCATTGGAGAACATCATATCCCCCGTGATCTGACTCAGGGAATCGGTTCCACGGATGTGGGAAATGTGACTCAGGCACTTCCGGCCGCCCAGTTTTATATCGGTGTGGGCGAAGGCTTGGGAACCCATACAGCAGCATTTGCGGACGCTGCTGGAGGAGAAGCAGGAAGACGTGCTCTCACTGCAGCAGTAAAAGTGCTGGCAATGACAGGACTTGATATGATGTCCGGCCGATCATAAAAATAACAAAGCATGAAGGTGGTTGTTCATGCGATCGGGACGAAGATGAAAGAAATCTAAGAAAACGGAAGAATCGACAGAAATAAAAATCTCTGTCCGGACACGCCGAGGTGCGTCCAGACAGAGATTTTTTGTGCACTGTGGGAAAATATAGATTGTCGCAAACGACCGCGCGAGGGGCGAGCAACAAAAAACGGACACAGAATAGAGACTTCTGTGTCCGGATATTTGGCTGTATTACAGTGCTGTCGCCTTCGGCAGCGTAAAGATAAATTCCGACCCGACCCCCTGGGTGCTGATCACATCAATATTTTCCCCGTGTGCCTGTATGATCTCTTTTACGATCGCCAGTCCGAGTCCTGTTCCCTTCTTATCTTTTCCTCTGGAGAGATCCGACTTATAGAAGCGATCCCAGATCTTCTTGATACTTTCCTTCGGAATACCGATTCCCGTATCCTTCACGGAAACAAAGACTTTCTCGTACTTCAGCGAAGTCTGGATATAGATCACGGAATTCTCACGGCTGAATTTGATGGCGTTGTCGATCAGATTGTAGAGTACCTGCTGGATCTTACCGAGATCCGCATACACCATCTGGATATCCGCAGCGAAGGTGAGATCCAGAACGATATCCTTGGCATTGCAGGTTCCTTCAAAGGTTGCCGCAGTATCTTTAATAACGCGATTGATATCAAAGTTGCTCCGTGTCAGGAATCCCTTGCTGTCGAGAGAGTTCAGCGTCAACATGCCCTGAGTGAGTTTGTTTAAGCGCTCTGTCTCGGAAATCAGGATGCCGAGATATTTATCATATAATTCCGGCGGGATCGTTCCGTCTTTGATCGCTTCCAGATACCCCTTGATGGATGTCAGCGGGGAGCGGAAGTCGTGGGAGACGTTGGCGATAAAGGAATGCTGATATTCCTCCATCTTATTTAATTCACTGGACATATAATTTAAGGTGTTGGCAAGATATCCCATCTCATCGGCAGAAGTTACCTTGATCGTATGGCTTAAATTTCCCGCCGCGTATTCCTTCGCGCCCGCAGTGATCTTCTTTAACGGGACATATACAGTCTTTGTGAACACGAGAAGAATGATCAGGGACAGGATGAAAACCACCAGCGCTGTAATGTATACAATGTTCAGGATCCGGTCTTTCCCGTGTACGATCTGTTCGATGGGCATATGGATCACCACGTATCCATACGTATTGAAATTTCCCGTGATCGGCGCAATGACGGACAGCATGTCTTTATCAAACATGCCGAAAAATCTGCCGGTCATATACGAGCGGTTTCCCGCCACGGTGGGATCAAAACCATCGATGGCGGTGCCGATATGGGAGGCTGGGGCAGTCTCCGCAACAACGCTGCCTTTCTGGTTGATGACCCAGGCCTGTGCCTTTAAGTAGGTGGCAACGGCCTGCAGCTGCGGGTTTGCCGTGGACAGACTGATATTTTTGCCCTGATAGATATCGCTGTAGGTGGAGGCGAGAAGATTCGCCTCATCGTAGAGCGATTCAGACTTTTCTTCTAAGAGATACTGGTAGGTGATCTCCGAGGACATGGTCGCGATGAAAATGAAACCGAGAAGACCAAACACCAGATAGCCGAGAAGAAACTTGGTATAAAGAGAACGGGTCATCGTCTTACCTCAAATTTATAACCGATTCCCCAGACAGTGGACAGCGCCCAGTTCTCGTCGTCGCGGATCTTCTCGCGAAGACGTTTGATGTGGACATCAACAGTCCGGGTGTCACCGATATACTCATAGCCCCAGATATGATCCAACAGCTGTTCTCGGGTAAAGACCTGATTCGGAGAGGAGGCAAGGAAGTATAAAAGTTCCAGCTCCTTCGGCGGCATATCCACAGAGTGACCTTTGTAGAGGACGGAATAGTTCGTCAGGTTGACGATGAGATTCGGATACTCCACATATTCTCCCTGCTGTTTTGTCGCAGCGGACATACTGACCGGGGCCGCCTGATAGCGGCGGAGAACAGCCTTGACTCTGGCGACAAGTTCTTTTGAATCGAACGGCTTGATCATATAGTCATCGGCACCGAGCTCCAGACCTAAAACTTTGTCGAAGACCTCGCCCTTTGCGGACAGCATGATGATCGGTACCTGAGAGGTCGTGCGGATCTCCCGGCAGACCTGATAGCCATCCATGCCCGGCAGCATCAGGTCGAGAAGGATCAGGTTCGGCTTAAAGACCGGAACCTCCTTCAGGGCGGATTCTCCGTCCCCGACGATCTTTGTATCATAACATTCTTTCATCAGGTACAGGGAAATTAACTCTGCAATATTCTCGTCATCGTCGACGATGAGAATTCTCTGTTTATCGACCATGGAGGTCTCCTCCTTCTAAAATTTATCGTAAAAATTTCGTTTTTTGCCTGTAAATCAGGGCAGGTTTCTATTTCCTATAGGATGATGGATAAAATTGAAACCTTTGCGGTTAACATAACTTTAAAATAGTACTGTTCAGACAAAATCCGACGCAGTTCCTAATTGAAAGTTACTTGAAGGTTACGATCGTAACGCCCGTATCGCCTTCCCCAAATTCTCCAAGTCTGAATTCTTTTACGTACTTAAGTTTTTTCAAATGCTTATGAACCGCAGCCCGCAGCGCTCCTGTTCCGCGTCCATGTACGACACGGACCTGCGGAAGATGGGCGAGATAAGCATCATCCAGATACTTGTCAAGGACAGGCATCGCCTCGTCCGTTGTCATTCCGATGAGATTGACCTCAGGGGAGACGGAGAAGGACTTCGCCATCTTGATCTTTCCGCTTCCGGTGTTGTTCCGCTTCAGGGCAGCCGGATCGAGGCCCGGTCCGGATACGGACGCCTCGTCTAAAAGCTCCAGATCCTTGATATTTACAAGGGAGCGCAGGATTCCCATCTGCACATAGAGATCGCCTTTTGCGTTCGGCAGTGTGCTGACTGTTCCCTTTAAGTTCATCGTGAGGACCTTAACACCGTCACCGATCTTTAATTTCTTCGGTGAGATCGTCTTTTTCGGCCCCTTATTGTTCTTCAGACTTAAGCTTTTATCGACTTTATCCAGCTTTTCGCGGAGCTTTGTTCTCTCAGCCTCCAGCTCTTTTCCGACACCGGAGCTTGCGGCAAGCTTGTTGATATTCCGGATCGTCTGGTCCGCGGTCTCTTTCGCCTCGCGTAAGATCCGCTGGGCTTCCTCGTTGGCGTTCTTTAAGAGCTTTTCTTTCCGCTCATCAAGCCGCTCTTCCTTCTGTTCGATATTCTTCTTTAAACGGGAGATCTCTTCCTTGTAGCTTGCGATCTCCTCACGCTCTTTTTCGATGGTCACGCGGCTCTGCTCTAAGTTCGCAAGCAGATCCTCAAATGCCTCATCATTGGATTCCAGATGGGTCTTCGCATCATCGATGATGTAATCCGGCAGACCTAACTGTCTGGAGATCGCGAATGCGTTACTCTTTCCGGGAATACCGATCAAAAGCTTATAAGTCGGGCGCAGTGTTTCAACATTAAACTCGCAGCAGGCGTTCTCAACGCCCGGTGTTGACAGGGCGAATACTTTCAATTCGCTGTAGTGGGTGGTCGCCATGGTCCGGCACTTCATATTGTGAAGGAAGGACAGGATAGAGATCGCCAGTGCGGCACCTTCCGTCGGGTCTGTTCCGGCACACAGCTCATCGAAAAGACAGAGGGAGTGGCTGTCTGCCTGATTTAAGATCTTCACGATATTCGTCATATGGGCGGAGAAGGTACTTAAGCTCTGCTCGATGCTCTGCTCATCACCGATATCCGCGAATACCTCGTCAAAAACGGAAAGCTCGGATCCGTCAAACGCCGGGATCTGCAGACCGGATTGTCCCATCAGGGTAAACAGACCGACCGTCTTTAAGGATACGGTCTTACCGCCGGTATTCGGTCCGGTCACGATCAGCAGGTCGAAATCTCTTCCCATCCAGATATTGATTGGAACGACCTTTTTCGGGTCGAGGAGCGGATGACGGCCGTCTTTGATATGGATGTAACCTTTCCGGTTGAATTTCGGCATGGAACAGTTGTAGATCCTGGCCAGGGCCGCCTTCGCGAAGATGAAATCCAGCTTTGTGAGGATCTCAAAATCTGTTGTGATCGGCTCGATATACGGGACGAGCTCGGTGCTTAAGGCAGCTAAGATCATCTCGATCTCTTTCTGCTCCTTTAATTCCAGTTCACGGAGTTCGTTGTTTAGCTTGATGATCGCCATCGGCTCGATAAAGAGTGTGGATCCGGTGGCCGACTGGTCATGGACCATTCCGGCAAACTGGCTCTTATATTCGGCGCGGACCGGGAGACAGTAGCGGCCGTCACGCATGGTGATAACGGCATCCTGCAGCATGGTCCGGCTGGAATTTAAGATGGAATTCAACTGAGTGTGGACTTTATCTGCCGTGATCTTCATCTGGCGGCGGACGTGGTGGAGTCCCGGACTTGCATCATCGGCGATCTCATCTTCACCGAGAATACAGCGGGTGATCTCACTGTTCACATTCGTCAGTGGTTCCAGAGTGCGGAACATCTCATCGAGAGAGTCATCAGGAAGTTCCATATTTTCCGGATGGCGTCCATAATTCTTTGCGCGGGCCGCACAGGTCAAAAGTCCGCTGACGGAGAGAAGCTCCGTGATGCTTAAGGAGCTGCCGATCTCCAGACGTTTTAAGGAATCCCGTACATCACGGACTCCGGCTAAGGAGAGACTTCCTTTCTGGCGCACACGGGTCACCGCATCGGCGGTCTCGGTCTGGGTCTGGACAATCTCGTTGAAATTCGAGGACGGTGTCAGCTCCCGGCACATCTTCTTTCCCGGTTCGGATGCCGCACAGTCGGTCAGGCGTTCAATGATTTTATAATATTCAAGTGTTTTTAATACTTTCTGATTCATAGGTCGATCCTTTTTTCCTTTCAATACGCAGACATTCCGCAGTATGAAACATGCGGAGATTTTCAGTAAAGATGCCTGCCTGCACAGAAAAAGTATAACACAAACGTGTTAAATATCATAGAGATTTTTTCTTACGGTGGAGGTGTCCGATTTGGGAGGGAGAGCCTGTGGAAAAGGTTATCGAATGGTACGGAGAAACTTGTATACACCATTTTTTTGTTGCATAATAAGAGGAAAAAAATTATAATGAAAAGAAAATAGGCTAAACGCAAAGAATCCGCAAATGGAATCATATTTTGATGGATATTTGCCTGTAGCAGCAGGAGTAAGGGCTGCTGTAAGATATGAAAAGGAGACTTTTTTCATGTCAGATACACCTAACGAGAAAAAATTTATGAGGGAAAAGGTCGTAAAACCTCCGATCGATAAGCGCAGGGCCGCGGGCCGGATCCTGTGCTATGTTCTTTTTGCGGCCGTTTTCGGTGGAGTTGCTGCGGTGAGCTTTGTGGCATCACTGCCGACAGCGAAAAAGCTTTTGGGTAAAGAGCAGCCAGTGACCTCCGCACCGATCACGATCGAACGGGACCAGGATCCATCCGGCGAGCCGACACCGGTGGAGACCATGGCGGAGACCACAGGAGAGGGGATCCGCGCGGAAGATCTGAAGGATGAGGTGGATAAGATCGTTGGGGACGCCATGGAAAAGTTCCCATGGACGAGGAAAAACCTCACCGAGTTAAACGACGCGTTCCGGAACATCTACCTGGAATCCGAGAAGAGTATCGTGACAGTTTCCGCAGTGAAAAACGACGTGGACTGGTTTGATAACCCTATTGAGACGACAGGACAGTATGCGGGAATCATCATCGCGGTGAATTCCAGCGAGGCGCTGATTCTGACAGGACAAAGCGCGGTGGCTGGAGCCGACTCCCTGCGGGTGACCTTTGGGGACGGATCCACGGCGGCAGTAGAACTGAAATCCCAGGACATCACCTCCAAGATGGCAGTTGTCAGTGCGAAGATCTCTGATATTGAAGAGCAGACCGTAAACTGGATGAAGGCGGTGGAACTCGGAAACTCCTATTCCGTCCGTACCGGGGACATGGTCCTCGCGGTGGGAAGTCCCTCCGGACATGTCCATTCCGTCAAGCAGGGGCTGATTGCCTATGTGGCAAAGGGAGTCCAGGCAGTGGATGGTCAGACGCGTATCCTGTATACCGAGTTTGAGAGCCATGCAGACGAGGGAACATTCCTCTTAAATCTTTCCGGCCAGCTGGTGGGCTGGGCAACCGACACTTATCAGTCTGGTGATAATGGACAGACGGAAGATAAGACGATGGCGATACCGATCTCGGAGTACAAGGGCGTGCTCCAGAAGCTCACAAACGGACAGTCCGCCCCGTATTTCGGAATCCGGGGACAGGATGTGACCTCCGTGATGATGGAGAGCGGAATCCCCAGCGGAGTATATATAACAGATTCCATTGCAGATGGACCTGCCTACAACGTGGGGATCCAGAACGGTGATATCCTGACAAAGATCAGGGACACGGAGATCCAGACGATCCGGGACTTCCAGAACCGGCTGGAGGACACGAAGACCGGAGATTCTGTAAAAGTTACGGTAAAACGGAAGTCTATTGATGAATATAAAGAGATAGAGTATCAAGTGACGATTGGAGCCAGGTAGTTATTACTGCCTGGCTTGTAACTGCTCAGACTTACTGAACAGTTATCTAGTCCAATAATAACGTTTCAGCCTTAAAACTGAAACGCTAGATGTAAAGACAGAAAACGTCTGTCGACGCAATGAATAGAAGGAGAGATTATGAGATTTATTGAAACATTCCGGGAAGGAAACCACATTTCGGATGTATACCTGTGCAAGACAAAACAGATCGCGCTCACAAAGAATGGAAAAGAGTACGGTTCTCTTGTACTGCAGGATAAAACAGGAACTGTTGACGCGAAGATCTGGGAGTTAAACTCTCCGGGAATCAACGAGTTTTGCGCACTGGATTACGTGTATGTTGACGCGGACGTGACTCTGTTCCAGGGACAAAACCAGTTAAATGTAAAACGGATCCGCAAGGCGGATGAGGGCGAGTACCATCCGGCAGACTATCTCCCGGTGACTACAAAGGACATCCCGACGATGCAGCATGAGCTCACCCAGTACATCACAACCATCAAGAACCAGTATTTAAGAAAACTGGCATCCGGCTATTTCAACGACCCGGAGTTCATGAAGGCGTTCTCCTTCCATTCTGCGGCAAAGAGCGTTCATCACGGCTTCGTCGGCGGACTTTTAGAACACACCTTAAGTGTTGTAAAAATGTGCGATTACTTCTGTAAACAGTACCCGGTGCTGAACCGCGACCTGCTCTTGACGGCAGCGATGTTCCATGATATCGGAAAGACAAAAGAACTTTCCGCGTTCCCGGAGAATGACTACACAGATGACGGACAGCTTCTCGGTCACATCATCATCGGCTCCCAGATGGTAAAAGAGCGGATCGACACGATGCCGGGATTCCCGAAAAAGCTGGAGAGTGAGCTGATCCACTGCATTCTTGCACATCACGGTGAGCTTGAGTACGGTTCCCCGAAGAAACCAGCCCTGATCGAGGCGATGGCATTAAATCTTGCGGACAACGCGGATGCGAAAATGGAGACCATGACAGAGATCTTAAGAGGTGCCGGGGACAACATGGGCTGGCTCGGCTACAACCGCTTCATGGAGACGAATGTCCGCCGGACGAGTGAAAACTAGTATGTAGAAAAATTGACCCGCAGCGGATCATAAATCGTGCATAATTTTGATAATAATTTGTCATGGAAAGACAGATGACACGAAATGTCCGTGTGTAAAAGATATATGTGCGCTTTGCACTGATAAGAGACCGCAAAGATCAAAAAATAACGGTTGACAAAATCACTTTTGTGACTAAAATGAGTGTTGTTCATATTCAAATGCGATGAACGGGACAGGACTTTCTAACAGGATCTTATTCAGAGAACTGCCGGTCGGTGCGAGGCAGATAAGAAATTAGAAGGTTATCACCTGGAAGCAGCCGGGATGAACAGCTCATTTTAGTAATTCCGGACGGAAACCTCACCGTTAAAAGGGGACCGATTCATCTGAGAGTACAGCAGATACTTGAGGAGGATGGGATTGAGAGGCCGGTTTTCCGGCAACAGAAGTGGTAACGCGGAGAATGTTAGATCCTTCGTCTTCTAAGGGAGTGATCCCTATGGAGACGGGGGTTTTTGTTTTTTCACCCCCTTTTGAATATGGATGGACTACAGGGACCGGAATTCGCGACATTCCGGTATGACGAAATGAATTTACAAAGGAGCGAAATGACATGAACACATTAGTAATCGTTCTCATCTCAGCTGTGTGTCTGTTATGCGGATATATGGTATACGGACGCTGGCTGGCAAAGACCTGGGGCATCGACCCGAAGGCAAAGACACCTGCCTATACACATGAAGATGGACAGGATTATGTACCAACAAACGGCTGGATCGTTTTTTCACACCAGTTTTCCTCTATCGCAGGTGCCGGCCCTGTAACGGGCGCTATCCAGGCGGCTGCATTCGGCTGGGTTCCAGTTCTTCTCTGGATCCTTGTCGGTGGTGTCTTCTTCGGAGCGGTCACAGACTTCGGCGCTCTTTACGCAAGCGTAAAGAACGAAGGTAAGTCCATGGGACTCCTGATCGAGAAGTACATCGGCAAGACAGGTAAGCGGTTATTCCTGATCTTCTGTTGGTTATTTACCTTGATTGTTATCGCAGCCTTTGCTGACATGGTTGCAGGCACATTCAATGCTTATACGGTTAAGGATGGCGTTACAGAGCTGGCAGCAGCGGCTCAGACAAACGGCGCCGCAGGCTCCATTTCCATTGCATTTATCGTATTTGCGATGGTTTTCGGTGTCCTTCAGAAGAAGCTCAACCTTGAAGGCAAGAGTGAGTTCTTCGTAGGACTTGCATGCACGGTTGCATCTCTTGCAATCGGTATGGCATTTCCGTTAATCGGCGGTAAGGACGCATGGACAGGATTCACATTTGCGTATATCTTCTTTGCATCTGTTCTTCCGATGTGGCTCTTAAAGCAGCCGCGTGACTACATGACAACATTCATGTTTGCAGGAATGATCCTCGGCGCTGTTGTCGGTATTGTTGTTGCGCATCCGAACATGAACCTTCCGATGTACACAGGCTTCACAAATGAGAAGCTCGGAAACATGTTCCCGATCCTTTTCGTAACCGTAGCCTGCGGAGCTGTTTCCGGTTTCCACAGCCTCGTTTCCTCCGGTACTTCCTCCAAGACCGTTGAGAACGAGAAAGATATGTTAAAAGTTGGTTACGGCGCAATGGTTCTCGAGAGCCTCTTAGCCGTACTTGCACTCTGTGTAGCAGGCGCCGCCGCAGCCGCTGACGGTACCGCAGCAGTAGGAACTCCGTTCCAGATCTTCTCCTCCGGCGTTGCTGGACTTCTTGAGATGTTCGGTCTTCCGATCTATGTTGCACAGTGCTTCATGACCATGTGTGTATCCGCTCTTGCTCTTACAAGCCTTGATGCAGTAGCACGTATCGGACGTATGTCCTTCCAGGAGCTTTTCTCCGTAGACGATATGGAGAATGCGGAGAGTTGGAGAAAATTCCTCTGCAACAAATATGTATCCACGATCATTACACTTGCATTCGGCTATATCCTTACAAGAGTCGGTTACTCCAACATCTGGCCGTTATTCGGAAGCGCAAACCAGCTGTTAAGTGCACTTGTTCTGATCACACTCTGCGTATTCTTAAAGGTAACAGGCAGACAGAACAAGACCCTGATCGTACCGTGCGTGATCATGCTCTGCGTAACCTTCACAGCACTGGTTCAGAGAACGCTTGCTCTTGTAAACGCATTCAGCGCAGGTACCGCAGTATTTATGGTTGAAGGACTTCAGCTGATCGTTGCGATCCTTCTTATGGTTCTCGGTGTGATCATTGTTGTCACATCCGGTAAGGAACTGCTCAATAAGAAGGCGGGTTCTGAGGCGAGAGTATAATCGAATCAGGTAAGCAGCAAAGTGGATTGCGAATACCCACTGGACATTGCGATTTACATAATGCTTAACTTATAGGGTTGATATTCGAAAACCGGTTTTCCGGTTCCGGAGACTTCTGAATGGGAGTTTTCGGGGCGCGGGGAGCCGGTTTTTGTATTGACGTAAAAACGTGACTCATTTGAAAATGCGGATCGGATTCTTTTGCCTGTATGCGGTATAGGGCAGAGATTTTCACGTTCGTTTATGTGATGGGGGTTGCAAATGCAGGAGTAATTCTTGTATACTTAAGAAAAACTGAGCATTGAGTCTTGTTTTTAGGTCTGTTCTGCATTTTGTGTATTCGGTATATTCTCAGTACGGGATATACGCTATTAGTTTGGGTTAGTGAGGTGAAAGGACAGAGTGGGCTCAGCGATAAAAATGTACAACAAGAATATTTATATAGAAGGAACGAATTATGGAAATCAAGAAGAACGATAAATTTACAGTGCCCATCGAGGATATGGGGGAGGACGGCGCAGGTATCGGCCGCGTGGACGGATACATCTGGTTCGTGAAGGATGCCCTGATCGGGGATACGATCGAGGCGTCAGCCATGAAAATGAAAAAAAATTACGGCTTTGCCCGACTTGTGCGTGTCATCACCCCGGCAAAAGGCCGCGTGGAGGCGAAATGTCCGGTGGCGAGAGCCTGCGGCGGATGCCAGCTTCAGGAACTGGACTATAAAGAGCAGTTAAAATTCAAGGAAAAGAAAGTGTACAATCATTTAAAACGCATCGGCGGCATGGAAAACCTGTTCCTGCCGGAAGAGGCGGAACAGGCAGCGGGAGTGCCGGACGCGGTCGTCATGGAACCGATCATTGGAATGGAAGACCCGTGGAGATACCGCAACAAAGAGCAGTACCCGATCGGCCGCGAAAAAGACGGAAAACCGACGGCGGGATTCTTTGCCGGACGGACCCACTCCCTGATCCCGGTACCGGAGCTGGACTGCCTGCTTGGATGTGCGGAAAATAAAGATTATCTGGCGGCAGTGTTAAAATTCATGGAAGATTTTGGTGTGGAACCTTATGATGAGGCAAACCACAAGGGACTTGTGCGCCATGTTCTCTTAAGAAAAGGTTTCGCCAGCGGCGAGCACATGGTATGTCTCGTGATCAACGGAAAGAAGCTGCCCCATGAGAAAGAGTTCATCGAGCGGATGTGTGAAGCCGGCGCAGACAGTATCTCCCTGTCCTTCAATATGGAAAAGACAAACGTGATCCTGGGAACCGAGATCAAAAATCTCTACGGGCCGGGTTATATCACGGATAAGATCGGAAACATCGAGTACCGGATCTCTCCGTTATCCTTCTATCAGGTGAATCCAGTACAGACCGAGCGTCTCTACGGAACAGCTTTGGAATTCGCTGATTTAAACGGCGGTGAGACCGTCTGGGATCTCTACTGTGGAATCGGAACCATCTCTTCTTTCCTCGCCCAGAAAGCCGGGAAAGTCTGCGGTGTCGAGATCATTCCGGCAGCGATCGAGGATGCGAGGGAGAATGCGAAGCGCAACGGTCTCGACAATGTAGAATTCTTCGTCGGCAAAGCCGAGGAGGTTCTTCCGGAACAGTATGAAAAAAATCATATCAAAGCCGATGTGATCGTTGTCGACCCGCCAAGAAAAGGCTGTGATGAGCTCTGCCTTGAGACGATCGTAAAGATGGCACCGGAGAAAGTAGTTTACGTCAGCTGCGATTCCTCAACCCTGGCGAGAGATGTGAAGTACCTCGGAGAAAACGGATATGAGGTAAAACGTGTCAGAACTGTCGACATGTTCGGAATGTCCGGGCATGTTGAAACAGTCTGCCTTCTGTCAAGAAAAGCCCAATAAATCAAAGGATTACGCCATTTTGGGAATAAAATAGATGTGTGTTTCTGTCTCCGTAGAGTGGTGATATAATCGGATGTTTACCCCAGGGGATAGGCTTTGGGGAATGGGAGATATACATTTTGGCGAAAGGATACATTTTGGCAAAAGTAAGGAAAGGGATTGGATATTCAATAATATTTGAATTAGCTTAGGAGGTGAAGTCAATGGACGAAAAATATTTATTTATGTTAGATAAGGAGGAAATGAAAACAAGAGTCAAAGCGTTAACAGGATTTGAAAAAGAAAGAGATGAAATTAAGACTCTTTCAAAGATTATATTTGATATGGACATAGAGAATATTGAGTATATGAAGTTCCTTAATATTAATGGAAATGTTCTGCTTTTTGGCAAGCCAGGTACGGGGAAAACATCTATATGCTATGATTGTATGTTGGAAAACACAAGTGCATCATACTATCAACTGAATATGGCAGCTTTAGTTTCTGAAAAATTGGGGAAAACAGCACAAAAAATAAATGAAGTGTTTGAAGAACTATTGAATGAATCAAAAAAATATCCTGTATATTTATTGATTGAGGAGATAGAGGCTTTTTTGCCAAATAGAAGAGAATCAAAAGATTTAGAAGATATGAAGCGTGCATTGACAATCTTTATGCATTATCTGGATAAAATCAATCCAAATCTGATGGTGATGTGTACGACAAATCATCTGGAAAGTTTGGATTCTGCCATTGTAAGAAGGTTTACTTATAAAATCGAAATAACTAATAACAGCATTGAAGATATGGAACATTTTTTGACCAATGAGGAAAATCCATTTCATATTTTCTTTAATGATGAACTAGTAAATCATAAGATTGCAGAAAAAATAATTGAGAAAAAAATGACATTTTCAGATGTGAAGAATATGATGAAAAGATTATTACTTAGAGATAAGGGGAAAAAGATTGAAAATGTTAATGCAAATAGCTTGTATGAAATGATTATGGAGGAAGAAAATAAATGAGTATGAGTTTATATTTAACAAGGTATTCTAAATTGGAAGAACAAAAATATAGCGAGGAAAATAGTTGTAATCTCGCTATAGTTGAAATGTCTGATGATTTGTATAAGGAGATTCTCAAAGAATATGTTTGTAAACAAGAATTTTGGGAGAAGGGAGAAGAAGAGTGTTATTTACAGGAGATTATTCTGAATGCAGATATAGATAAAATCTTAAAAAAATGTGTGCAAATGTCAAAAGAAATTATGAAGGAAATTATAGAAAAAGAGATTTCTTGTAAAGAAGAAAATGTGAAGCTTGATAGATTGCATGTCATTTTAGAGATTCGAAACATCTTGAATAAAAAGAAAGATAAATATGCACATCAGGATGAAGTTTTTGTTATTGTGGGGTAGGCTGATGAGTAAAAAGATAAATGATGATAAAGGAAAAAAAGGCGAACGAGATTTGATGAAAACTATCTTTAAGATGGAAGAAGCAGGAGAAGATATTGATATAAAGAAGCCTACATATACAAATGAACCTGATGATGGATTAGACTTGGAGATGAAATGCGGTCATAATATTGGAGAATTAATGAATGCAATTATACATGACAAAGAGAAAAAACCTGTATTATCTCAGAAAAAATTAAGGTTAGAATAGATGCAAAAAATTATGGAGGGAGAATTGGAAAACCAGTAGCTGATAAATTTGTTGCTGATTGTGAGAAAAATCCACAAGATGCAGAACACTGGCTAGTTGGTGGAGAAAGATTAACCAAAGGCGCAAAAGAAGTTATCGAAGATAGTGAACATGTTTGCCGATATTATAGTCAAGAAGATATTAATAAAGTGGATAATTACTATGAAAATGAATTAAGGAATATTGTGGATAACTGTAACGATGGGGGATAAAACCGTTACCCCACTTAAAAACCATATTGCATACTTTCGCTATGCAGTATAAAATCAAAGTTCAGGGGAATATTGAAACCGTTTGTCTGCTTTCAAAGAAACCTTGATTTTCTGCGGTTTGTTGGATATTAAGGGGAGAAAATGAATGTGTGTTTTCAGGTCTTTTGAATGAAACATTTGAATATTAAAACAGTGGGGTGTTTTGAGACTCTGCTGAATAATAGGCTTTTGCTAAAAGGTACTTTAATGATTACTAGCGAACATATTGTTCCTGAAACCGGTAATAGGATGAAAGTATTTCATATGATTTTTCAACTGAACGATAAAGAACGGAAAGAGGCGGCAGCATCAGCAAGAAAAAGGTAAAATGTATTTCGGTTGACATATTTTTAGCATATATTAAAAACTTCTGCCTTGTACATAGATATTAGGGAGGATTAGATGTCTGACTTGAAAAAAGAGATAAGATTCAAAAATTTACCATTATTGTTAAAAGATATGGAAATAAAAAAATGGGTTATTGATTCTTTTTTCTTTCCATATAAAAATAAGAATTATATTGTTATCTTAAAATTGTATAGAGAAAACGAAAAAAGACCTTCAAAGTATGCAAAGGCAACGGTTGAATTTATAAAGCAGGAAAATGTAAATGTATCAATTAAGGGATATATTGATTTTTATAATGTACATTTTGATAGTGCGTATGAATTCTGTGAATTTTTCGGCGTTGAAAAAGGTAACGCCAATAGAGATTTGTTTGAAGATTTTTCTGCTATATTTTCACGTTATATACCATCAGAAAAGGTGATTGTGAAGTCTTCAGAAGAGAGGCTACTTATTGGAAGAAGAACAGAGGGCAATAATCCTAATGCGATATATTGTTTTGATGTTAGAAGAAATGGTAAAAAAGAAGATGGGACGCCTAATGGAAGAAGTGTTGAAAATAGCAATAAGGCAGAAATATTAAGACCAGATTTGTACAAAAGATATTTTAGTGATACAAACTTGAGTTTTTTCTTTTCTGATGATCCAACAGAAGAAAGAACAGATAGAGAAATAATTGAGAGTTTTGCTAAAAGAAAATAATTAAAATTGTAGCATACGAGGTATATTGTTAATGATAATTTCAAAGAGGCTTGAAGATGCAGAGTTTATTATGTCGAAAGATGAACTGACATATTCTGCTGTTATCGAGGACTTTAAAAATGCAAGTCAGATACATATTTTGACGTATAATATTTCAAAAGACCAAAATGTCTTATTAAAAGCATTGAAGGATTGTGAAAAAGATACAGAGATATGTATTGTATCAAATATTCCGGGACGTTGGGAATCCTATTTTGGAAAAACCTATGCAGATAAGGCCAAAAGAAGCATTTCATTATATAAAAGTAAGTTGTCTCCACAAAAGATTGCGGATAAAGCAGAGGTTTATTTTTGTTTTTCAAATCATGCAAAAATTATTATGACTGATAATATTGCGTATGTAGGATCGTCAAACTTTTCTGAAGAAAGTGCAGACAATTTTGAGTCGGGCTTTATAAGCAGAGATGTTGATTTTATTGAATTTCTACAAGAGGAAGTGTTTCCGTGGATTATTGATAGTTCTAGCGAATATAAGACAGATGAAGAACTTTTGTTTTTAGAAACGGCAATACGAAAGAGTATTGCAATGTTTGGAGCAATGCATGAAGAGTATTATCAGATGTTTTATTTACTCTCAGATCATAGGGGAATAGAAAAATGGTATTATAATACTACAAGCAGTGTTTTACATACAAGAGACTTAGAGAAGGCAAAGGAGATATGTTATCAATACCTGGAATTATTAAAAAGAGTTAATAAAATATTTGACTTGCGTGTGTTCTATGAAAAGGGAATTGATAATTTGGATACTGTGATAGAAGAAGCAAGCCATACGATTGAAAATATGGAGATGCTTTTTACGGGAAGTGTCTATGATTTGGCTAAGTTTGATGAACAAGATTTCGAGGATGAATATCTTAGTGAATGCTATGCTGAGGCTTATGATGAAAAATTAGATTATTATGTAGATAAAGCTATGAGTGCAGCAAGTAACGCATTTGCTGAATTGGCGGAGGAAGCTAAAGATGAAGCTGATATGTTACTTAGGCAAATTGAGGAGTTGGAGACTTTAGCGAAAAAAGTACTGAAATTATTCAAATCATTACCATTGAATGATATAAGAATTGATAATACAAAGAAGTAAGTGGTTTTAGCTGGGGTAAACGCTATCCCCCTAAGTGGGGCATGAACTTTTTCGCAAAAGACTACGGTTTCGCTATTTAGTATAAGAAGTAACTTTCACCGCACGTTGAGACTGTGGCATTATTAACTAAAAAAGATATCACGGCTTGCTGACAAGAATTAACTACAAGTTCAGCTGTTGCAAAATTTGCAACAACTGCGGCGTATAGCAAAGCGTATTAGGTTCACGCGGTCAAAGGGCATGGGAAAATGAAAAACGCTGAGGCAAACAGACAGATGATCTGTCAGGGAGTATATTTGCCATATGTTATGCATAGAATACACTTGTGCCTATTCTATTATTCATGCCTAGCAGGTTGAAATCCTTCGATTTCTACTTGTATTTTGGCATGTTTTGTGGTAGAGTGTAGGCAGTGATCAGGTTCCAGATACTCGCGAGGACTGGGACCGGGGGAGGACCTGAGGGCCCTCCTTTTTTTGTACAGAAAGGAGACGGATCGGTTGGCAAAGCCATTTCTTACATATGATGAGCAGATAGAAAAGCTCATCAATGAAAAGAAACTTATAATAAATGATTCAGAGTCGGCGAAAGAGGTTCTTAAAAATATTGGATATTTTTCACTGATTGGAGGATACAAAATTCCGTTTATTGATCCGATGACACGCATTTATCAGAATGGTGCGTCTTTCAATGATATTTTAGCGTTGTATCATTTTGATTTATCTCTACGCGAACTTATATTTAAATATCTATGTGAAATCGAATGTCGAATGCGTCAATTGATATCCTATCATTTCTGTTCAGTTCATGGTGAACAACAGTCGGAATATCTTGATCCTCATAATTATAATCCCAGCCTGAAAAAAATGAATGATATCAATCGCCTTATAAACATTCTTGATTATCAGGCAAATAAGAATCAGGATCATACATATGTGGTTCACCAACGTAAGGTGTATCACAATGTTCCGTTATGGGTGCTGATAAATACACTTACTTACGGACAAATTTCAAAACTGTATACTTTGCTTCCATCTCAAATACAGAGCAGCATTAGCAAAAATTTTCCGCATGTAAAAGAAAAAACATTGGAACAATATTTAAAAATACTTACTCTGTTTAGAAATGTATGTGCTCACAATGAACGCTTATACTCTTTCCGAACACAAATAGATTTTCCGGACACCAAACTTCATGACAAACTTGGTATTCCAAAAAAAGGAATTCAGTATGTTTATGGAAAAAGAGATTTGTTTGGTGTGGTTATTGCTTTTCGTTATTTATTACCAAAAGAGAGCTTTCTTGATTTTAAGAGTTCGCTGATTAAGGTGTTACATACATATCATAGACAAAGCAGTCAACTATCTGAAAAGGAGTTGCTTACAATAATGGGATTTCCTTTAAATTGGACATCAGTCACACGATATTTATTATGAATTATTAGAACATAGCTTGTGCTGTAAAAAATATCAAACTCTTGTTTGGCAGTAGTCGGTCACTGCCTATTAATTTCTATAGAGTCCTCATATGATATTTAGGAGATGTAAATGAATCAGGATCCTTTCAAAGAATATATAAGAGAATCAGAGCCGAATAAACGTGAAAAAGGCTATGCATGGCAGACAGCAATTGGGCTGCAGGCAGTAGATGGGCTGAAAACGTCAAAATATCTGATCGATACTGCGATTCGGAATATCGAAGGTGATATTTCAATTGATGAGGCAAATTCGCTTTTAAATAGCTACTATGAAGAAAACCCAAAACAGGATCCTGGAGACAGAACGGAGGAAGCGGATAAGGTTTCTGCCCGGATCGTAAAGGTCTTGTCAGAAACGGGTTTTAGTTTTACTCCAAATGAGTATATCTCGATTCATAAAAAACTATTTACTGGAATTTACAGACACGCCGGAAAGATCAGGGATTATAACATCACAAAAAAAGAGTGGGTATTAGACGGAGAAACAGTTCTTTATGGGAATGCATCTGAGCTCCGTGATACGTTGGAATATGACTTCTCCGAAGAAAGAACATTCAGCTATAAAGGTCTGTCGATCAATGAAATAATTCATCATCTGGCAGTGTTTGTCTCAAGGTTATGGCAAATCCATATTTTTGAGGAAGGAAATACCAGAACGACGGCAGTATTTTTTATCAAGTACTTAAGAACGCTGGGATTTGACGCCACCAATGATATATTTGCCGAGAATGCATGGTATTTTAGAAATGCATTGGTGCGGGCAAATTATAATAATTTAAAAATCGGGATTCATGAAACAACAGAGTATTTAGAGCTATTTCTGCGAAATCTGTTGTTAAATGAAGAAAATGAACTGCATAATCGGGTCATGCATATCAGCGGAAAGTTTGTGTTTCCTCCAAAAGCGAACAATGAGAGTATAAAAGCGGACATTGAAATGCAAAAAGCGAACGATGAGAGTATAAAAGCGAACATTCGTAAACCGCTTGAAAAAATGATTCCTGGCTTGTCCGATAAAACAATGGACCATATCCTACGCATATATGAAGCATACGGAACAGAAGACATGTTTGGAAGAAAAGATATAATGCTGTTGACAGGATTAAAAGCAACCAGAGCATCAGAAGTAATAAAGTTATTGATAAGCGCAGAGGTCATTGAAACGGTCAAAGGGCATGGAAAAGGAAAATATTGTTTTATAAAAAAGTTAAGTGAAAAGCCAGATTATGAGGGAAGTGTGTAAAATGAAAAACGAACAGGAATACATCATTCTCCAGATTCAGGAGGATGACTATGGCTGTGAGGAACGCCCCGCAGGGACAAAGAAAACAGTTTTCGTCCGGCTGAAAGACGCTAAGGAAAACGAGCGGATGATCCGTCAGGAAGATGACTGGCTTTATGAGCAGGGGATTGATGAAGGTGATCTGGTAGTATTAACGGAGAATCACCTGTATAAGAAAATGGAAGAGAGGTAAATAAAGATGGAATTACAGACAGAACGCCTGATTTTAAGACCATGGCAGGAGAGCGATGCGGAGAGCTGCTATGAATATGCGAAAGACCCGCAGGTCGGTCCGGAAGCAGGATGGCCGATGCATACGAGTGTGGAGAACAGCAGAGAGATCATCCGGGAAGTTTTATCGGCGGCTGGAACGTATGCGGTGGTTTTAAAAAGTACCGGAAAGCCGGTAGGCTGTGCAGGTCTCACAGTGGGCGCGGCATGCAATATGCTGGTACCAGAAGATGAGGGAGAGATCGGCTGCTGGCTGGGAACTCCGTACTGGGGGCAGGGAATCATCCCGGAGGCGGTAAAGGAGCTGATTCGGTACGGTTTTGAAGATCTGGGGCTGAAACGAATCTGGTACGCATATTTTGACGGGAATGAGAAATCGAAGCGCGTGGCAGAAAAATGCGGCTTCCGGTATCATCATACGAACAGGGATCTGGAGTGGAAATTGTTAAATAAAACAGTGACAGAACATGTCTATGTGCTTGAAAAAAACGACAGGAACGACGAAATCTAAAGAAGGCAAGAGCAGCATGGAGATAGATGCGCTGATCTGTAAAAGGAAAGGAATCTGCTGAAATGATAAAACTCATGATCGCGTCCGACATCCACGGCTCCGCGTACTACTGCAAAAAGATGCTGGAAGCATTCGACCGGGAGCAGGCGGACCGTCTCCTGCTTCTGGGCGATATTTTATACCACGGACCGAGAAACGACCTCCCGAAAGAGTACGCCCCAAAGGAAGTCATCAAAATGTTAAATGAGCGGAAAAACAGGATCTTCTGCGTTCGCGGAAACTGTGATACAGAGGTAGACCAGATGGTTCTGGAATTTCCGATCCTCGCGGATTACGCGGTAATCCCGACGGCAGACCGCTTGATCTACGCCACCCATGGACACCACTTTAACTTAAAACAGCTCCCTCCGCTTCAACCAGGGGACATTCTTCTTCATGGCCACACCCATATCCCGGCGTGGGAACCATTCGGCGATGGAAATCTGTACTTGAATCCGGGTTCTGTGTCGATTCCGAAAGCGGAGAGCGAGCACAGTTACATGATCCTACAGGATGGGGTAGTTGTCTGGAAAGATCTGGACAGTGAGATCTACCATAGTCAGAAACTGTAGTTTCTGTGGGTGAAAAACCGGCTAAAAATCTTATAAATACTGTTATTACGGATAAAACGGGAACGGATCAAAAAATCTGTCCCCGTTTTTTATAGAGCCTATTGCATAATAATTTCTGTAATGCTAAAATATCTCCCATAACAATCGAAGAGGCATCCGGTGCTGCTGCCGCTGTGAAAAAGTTCATGAGAACAGGCGGACATCAGGTAAAAGGGAAACAGGTGGAAGGCCTGTACGATCTCGTCACTGTGAGCAGGGAATACAAGACCATGCGCGAATGCGCGGTCACTGAGGAAGAAGGACAGTTGGATAAACTGTCGCGAAAGCTTTGGGAAGGCGGTCTTGTGTGATGATCTGTGAGTCAGGAAACCTGCCGGATTGCTGGTACAGGAAGAAAATTTCCAGATCACGAGGCATTGATCGTACCGTTTATATGTCGGCTGATTCCAGCGGACATCTTTTTCTGATGCATAAGCATTTCGGTATTTGAAAAATTCTCAGATGGAATATCTCCACACCAACTCCGAAGTTATAAATAAAATACAGCTATCCATCAGCCCTGTACAATTACCGGGTCGGTTACAGATAAGGATAGGCCTAGAGGCAAAACAACTCAATATTTATACTACATGGAGGAGAACATGAAAAAGAAACATGTAAGTCTGCTCTTAGCGGCAGCAATGGCGGCATCCGTAATCTCCGGATGCGGAAACAGCGCGAACAACAGCGCGGCAGAGACAGAAAAGACAGAGACAACTGCAGCGGCAGCGACAAGCGCAGCGGAGGAAACAACAGCAGCCGAGGCAGCAGAAGACACAGAGAAAAACGAGACAGACGAAGTCGTCATCGCGACTCCGCGTGACGCTGTACAGGGAAGCGGAGACGCTTACTACTGTTGGGAAGGCGCTTATGTATGGGAAGCTCTCACAGCGAACAACGGCGGCGTGATCGATCCGTGGCTCGCAAAATCCTGGGAGCACAACGATGACTGTACCGAGTGGACATTCAACCTGCGGGATGACGCGTATTTTACAGACGGTGTCCAGTTTGATGCTGACGTATGCTTAAAGAACATCGAGCGCTGGGGTCATGGAATCACCTCCACATATACGACACTCAGCATCGAAAAATCTCTCCCGAACCTCGATAAGATGGAAAAAGTCGATGATTTCACTGTAAAATTCACCTTCACACAGCCGATTACAACGCTTGAGTACGTTCTTTCTGACTATGGCAGCCCGATGTACAGTCCGAACTGCTTCGACGAGGAGACAGGCGTGATCTCCGACTACGCGATCGGTACCGGTCCGTATAAGATCACTGACCATGTGGAATCCGAGTATGTGACTCTTGAGAGAAATGACAACTACTATGGCGAAAAGGGTAAAGTAAAGACCTTCAAGATCCGCTGTATCCCGGATGCCGAGACACGTGTATCTGCATTAAAATCCGGTGAAGTTATGGGACTTGCGGACAACGGCGCGATCACCATGGACGCTGCAAAGAACCTCTGCGACACAGACTCCAGCTTCGAGATGGACAGCACTCCGAGCCATATGACCGAGTACATCATGTTCAACGATAAAAATGAGTACCTTGCGGACAAGCGGATGAGAGAGGCATTCAACCTCGCAACAGACCGCGACAGCATCTGCAGCGTGATCTATGGCGGACTTTTACAGCCGGCATATTCCTTCTTGAGCACTCAGTCCACATTCCATCTGGATATCCAGGGAACTTACGACATGGAGCAGGCAAAAGCCCTCGCAAAAGAGGTTCTCGGCGACAAAACTGTGGACATGACCATGATCATCCGTTCCAGCACTGCATCTGACTACAACTGCAAGGCGGTTGCAGAGTATCTAAAGCAGGTTTACGCTGAACTCGGCGTCAACATCAACATCGAGATCGTAGATTCCTCCCTCTATAAAGAGAGACAGCAGGAAGGCACCTACGACATGACACTCACCGTATTCGGAATCAACAACGCAGATCCGACATCAACATTTAAGCAGTACTTCGCAAGCGAAGGAAACAGCAACAAGACATTAAATTACAACTATTATAATGAGAAGATCGATGAGCTCGTTGCAAAAGCTCCGACTATCGCTGACGTAGAAGAGCGCAGCAAGATCTATGATGAGATCCAGCAGGAACTCTTCAATGACAGCGCATGCGTTCCGATCTGCTACCAGATCAACGTTAACATCCATAACAAAGCGATCACACACTACGCAGGAAAGACCTTCGGTGTCGGCCTTCCGACAATTTCCTGGGTAAAATAATATCTGAGAGCGATCCGGCGGGTCAGATATCCGTCGGTCAGGCAGATAAGACATGAATTTGGCAGGACTGTCTGAAAAAGGCAGTTCTGCTGTTTTTGAAAGGAACACATATGGCACTTTTAAAGTACATTCTGAAAAAAATGCTGATGCTCTTGCCGGTACTCGTCGGGATCAGTATCATTGCCTTTGCGCTTGGGATTATGTCGCCGGGGGATCCGGTGGACCAGGTGCTGAATCCAAATGGAAATGAATCCTACACGCAGGCGGAGTATGATGCCATGGCGGCAAAAATGGGCCTCGACCAGCCGGCCGTTGTCCAGTATTTCAACTGGGTTGACGGTCTGGTGCATGGTGATCTCGGACGGTCATTTTTCACGAATAAAAGTGTCATGAATCAGCTTGTGAAGCGGATCCCGATCTCCTTGAAACTGGCCGGTTTCAGCATGATCTTAACGATCGTCTTCGGCGTGGGATTTGGCGTCCTGATGGCAGTGAAAAAAGACCGGTTGTTGGATCATGTTCTGGGGACATTTTCCACGGCTGCCCTGTCCGTTCCGGGATTCTGGATCGCCATCGTTCTGATCTTTCTCTTTGCGGAACAGTGGAAGCTTTTGCCCAGCAGCGGGATTTCCGGTGGGTCCGGCTTTATTCTTCCGGCAGTCACACTGGCTCTTCCGAGTATCGGCGTCTGCGCAAGACTGACACGGAGTGCGATCCTCGACGAGATCGGGTGCCAGTATATGACTGTGGCAGACGCAAAAGGAATGAGCCGCCGTCATGCAGTAATCTGCCACGCCTTCGGAAATGCCCTGATTCCGATCATTACTTATCTGGGAAATCATATGGCGGGCATTATCGGCGGCGCGTCCATTGTGGAGACGATCTTCGCGATCCCCGGGATCGGAAGCTACGCTATCGCGGGCGTACAGTCGAAAGATTATTATGTGGTGCAGGCCTATGTCCTGTTTTCCGGCTGCATCTATGTCCTGACAAATATCCTGATTGATCTGATCTACATCGCGCTCGATCCGAAGATCCGTGCGGGAGAGGCGGTGGAATCATGAGAAAATTAAGGTGGATCCACCTGTCAGCGAAGACGAAGACCGGTCTTGTAATCTTATTTTTCATTCTTCTCACCAGCGCCCTTGCACCGGTTCTTGCCCCATATGATCCACTTGTATCGAACCTGTCTGAGGCACTTCAGAAACCGTCTGCCGTCCATCTTTTAGGCACCGACAATATCGGAAGAGACACCCTGAGCCGCGTTCTCTACGGCGGAAGACAGTCGATCTTATTGGCGCTGGCAGCGACGATCCTTTCTATGCTGCTTGGGTTCATTCTTGGACTCTTCGCGGGATATTTCGGCGGCTGGATCGACGGAGTCATCACGACGATCTCCAGCATCTTCCAGGGACTTCCGGGTCTGACGCTTATGATCGCTGTGGCAGGTCTTCTGGGACAGGGCGTAACGAGTATGCTGATTGCCATTGTGATCAATTCCTGGGTAGGTTTTTCCAGGATCGCCCGTGGCGAGGTCATGAAATTAAAGCAGGAGAGCTTTATTAAGGGGCTGCGGACCATCGGAGCTGGAGATCTCAGGATCCTGTTTCTCCACATTTCGCCCAATATCCTTGGAACCTTATGCGTGCTCTTTGCCACAAGAATTGCCGGAAACGTGATCTCCGTGGCATCCATGAGCTATCTGGGTCTGGGACTCCAGCCGCCGACACCGGACTGGGGCGTTATGATCAACGACGCGAGGCAGTATTTCCGCCAGGAACCGCTGCTCGTCGTCGCGCCGGGGCTCTGCATTTTACTGCTTTCCCTGAGCATCAACCTTCTCGCGGATGAGCTGCGTGACCGGCTGGATGTGAGGAAAGATGTCATGAAGAACATGTAGTGCCAGGGAAATGATCCGCTGTAAGCCCGCCTGAGAAATTTAACGCTTAACGTTGTTGAAGGAAGCTCGGATCACGAAAATTTATGAGCAGCGTGAGCGTGCAAAGTACAGGGGCTGATAGCAGATACAGAGCACAGAGAATGGGGAAGATTAAATGGAAGATAGAAAAGAATGGAAAACAGGAGAAAAAAGCGACATTGAGATCCGGAATCTCTCCGTCTCCTTCCAGGACGGCGGCGAGACGGTACATGCCATGGAGGGCGTCAACGCGTACTTCCCGGCGGGCAGTGTCACCGGACTCATCGGGGAGAGCGGCAGCGGAAAATCACTTCTCGGCATGTCCATTTTAGGACTTCTCTCCGGTCAGGCGAAGGTGGAAGGAACCTGCATGTATAAGGGCATGGATCTGTACCGGCTGCCGGAAAAGGAGATGCAGGAGATCCGCGGAAAAGAGATCGCCCTGATCCCACAGAATCCCACGGAGTCGCTAAACCCGATCCGGAGAATCGGAAAACAACTCACGGAGTGCATGACTGTCCATGGAAATAAGGATAAAGAACTCGCAAATTCCCGGCGGGATGAGTTCCTGCGCCGGTTTGGATTCGCTGACCCGGACCGGATCAGCCGCGCCTACTCCTTTCAGCTCAGCGGCGGCATGAACCAGCGTGTGATCTCCGCCATGGGACTCATGAACCGGCCGAAGTGGGCCATCGCCGATGAGCCGACAAAAGGTCTGGACGCCATCTTAAGGCGGCAGGTCTACCAGGTACTGAAGGAGATCTCCGAGACGGACACCGAAGGAATGATCGTGATCACCCACGATATCGCCCTGGCGGGCGTGCTCTGCGACCGGCTGATGGTGCTCTATAAAGGAAGTATTATGGAGGTCGGGGACACGAGGACGATCCTAGAACATCCGGCTCACCCGTACACGAAAGGACTGGTCGCGTCGCTTCCGGCGAAAGGGATGAACCCCATCGGGCGCGCGGTGAGAAAGAACGAAGGAAACTCCGGCTGCAGTTTTTATCCGCGATGTCCGTATGCGGCGGACGCCTGCAAAAACGGGCCGGTCCCGGAGGCGGAGCTTCCGGATGGACGGAAAGTGAGGTGTGTCCTGTATGCTTAAGGTCAGCCATATCTGCAAGACATTTACGGGCGGAATCATCAGGAAGACCCGTGTGGATGCAGTAAAAGATGTGTCCTTTACGATTTGCAACGGGGAGACATTCGGAATTGTCGGGAATTCCGGCTGTGGAAAGTCCACGATCGCCAACATGCTGCTCTCCCTGATCAAGCCGGATTCCGGCACCATCGAGATCGACGGGACGATCCAGATCATCTTCCAGCACCCGGAAACATCCTTAGATCCGGCCAAAAAGATCGGTTACAGTTTGGAAGAGCCGATGATCATCCATAAAATGTATGACAAAGCCGGAAGAAAGAAACGTGTAAAAGAGCTTTTGGACCTGGTAGACCTCGGGGAAGAACTTCTGGACCGCTATCCACACCAGATCAGCGGAGGCGAGGCACAGCGGATCATGATCGCCAGGGCGCTCTCTTTGGATCCAAAGATCCTGATCTTAGACGAGCCAACGAGTATGCTCGACGTCTCCGTACAGGCACAGGTCATGACACTCCTAAAAGAACTTCAGGAAAAACTGGGTCTCAGCTACCTGTTTATCTCCCACGATCTCGATGTGGTCCGTTGGTTCTGCGATGAGGTTGCGGTCATGGAAGAAGGAAAATTCGTGGAGACTGGACGGACGGAGGATGTGATCGGGCATCCAAAGGCGGAATTTACGAAGAAGCTGGTGGAAAATTTTATATTAGAGTAGAAGCTGCGGTGCGGGAAAAAGTTCCTGCACCGTTTTTGTATGACGAGACAAAGCAGAAGATCGTGAAAAGTCTGCCTGTGACATGAAAATATGTTGGGGCACATTATCTTTTTACAGATTGACATTTAACAACACTTTGCAAGAATTCTCCCATCCTCTTTAGGTGGTGAGATGAATTGCCTTTTGGGAA
>ERZ835762.333-NODE-333-length-59516-cov-15.813138_pt1 | contig 59516 bp, 60 predicted proteins | sample MGYA00519687_ERZ835762 | MGnify/ENA primary metagenome ERZ835762 (study PRJEB31850, sample SAMEA3708783) | human gut metagenome | biome: human gut; feature: human-associated habitat; material: faeces | place: China | collected 2014 ... | reverse complement strand
CAAAATGTCAGTTTTAATTTGCAGACTGAAGCAGCGATTAATTTGCCGGACAACACCCAGTTCCTTATGATTTTCCCAGTAGGAGTCCAATACATGAAGATAGATATTTGCTAACAACGGACTAATGACTCCTCCTTGCGGCGAGCCTTTTTCCGTTGAATAATATTTCCCATTTTCAATGACTCCTGCTTGTAACCACTGTCTGCATAACTTAATGACTCTTCTATCACTGATGCGACGATTTAATAGTCCCAGTAGTATTTCATGATTGATGTTATCGAAGTATCCCTGTATGTCTGCATCTACTGCATACCAGTTTTTATACAATTCTTTTTTCACTTTTTCTGTAGCCTGCTTTGCATCTCTTTTGGGGCGAAATCCATAAGAACTATCTAGAAAGTTTGCTTCAAAGATGGGTTCTATCACTATCTTACAGGCTTGTTGCACAATCCTGTCTCTAATAGTCGGTATTCCCAACGGTCTTTGCTTCCCATCCGGTTTTGGAATGTATACTCTTTTTGCCGGCTTAGGTCTGTATTTCTTATTCTGCAAATCTTCTTGAATATCCAGCAAGTATTCTTCTACTCCGTATTCCTCAATCATTTCAAAGGTAACGCCGTCAATTCCAGCACTCCCCTTGTTTTCTCGTACTTCTTTCCATGCCCGCCACAAAATATCCAGGCGAAAGATACGGTCATACAACGCATGGAATCTGCGTTGCTTATCCTTTTTGGCTGCCAGGTATAGATTACGTTGAAGTTGTCGTGATTTTTCTATTGAGTGTTGTTGTCCAATATTTGGCATGCACTATCCCTTACCTTCCCGTTAATCTTGATTAAAGCAGAGCCCCTTTTCTCCCATTGTTTTTCTTACCAATAGTTCATAGATACTATGGGCTCCTCCGACTTCTCATACCACTTCCTAAGGAACTTCGCATGCGTGCTTATATCCTCAGTTACATACTTGTGGTTATATGATGATATGAGACCTCTTCTGTTCCGTTATCAACTTTCATAACATTCCGCTCCCTCTACACCGAAGGGTTCTTCAATGCTGCACTCCAGTATCTGTACATTTTCCATGGTCTTCGTCAGAAAGTCAGTGACTCGACTCCCTCTTGTCCCTTTACAGGGCTAACGTAACGATGCTACAGGATTCACTTTATGTTACGGACTGCTATTTTGCACCTGTTTCTCACAGGCATACCTTGCTTCAACACAATCGGTCACCCAAAAGCATTGGAGGCTTGCTACAAGGCTCACTGGCGATTACCTTGACCAGACTTTCACTGGTAAGCTGATAACAGCTTGCAGAACACACGACTTTCACCCATTAGAGCGCGCCCATGGCGCGCAAACAAAAAGCGTGCCTCCATTCAGAGACACGCTGTCTTGTTTTATTTATCTGCGGGTTCTTCCTCTTCTTCGAAGAAATCATCATCAAAATCGTCGTCAAAGTCATCCTCAAAATCCTCCAGATAGTCCGGAGTGAAGAAGCGGTATACACCGTATGCGATAGCGGCCACTGCTGCTACTGCACCGATAATTGCCAGTACCCAGAGAATGCAGGTTTTCTTTTTCTCTTCCTCTTCTTTTCTATGCAGGAACTCATTCAGCTTTGTGGAATTCATAATCTCTTCTACGCGGCTCAGTGCATCCTTGCCCATGGTATCGAATCTGTTCATAGTTTCACGTCCTTTCTGTGATTGCGGCGCTTTCTGCCCTCGTGAATATTATAACATCAATTTCCTCATTTTACTATCCTATTTTATTCAATTTTCTCTTTTTTATAACCGGTTCCCGCAGGTTTTTCTCACACTTTCTGCAGTTTTGCAAAGGATGCAAACATTTTTTTCACGCCTGCCCGATCAAAATTAACAGTCACTTCGAAATCCTTCGGACCGTCCTGAATCTGCTGGACTGTGCCCTCTCCAAATTTGATATGCCTTACCCGATCTCCCTCCTGATAATCAAGGGAAGAAGGTTTTTGTACTGTGAAGGCCTTCCCGAATCCCGGATTGCTTCCAGACGAAGACGTTCTTCCGCCAAAGCCGCTTCCGGAGCCGGTTCTGCTTCCAAAACCTCTTCCAAATCCGTTTCCGCCTTCCGCTGCCCTTCCTGCCGGCGGCTTGTCAAAATACGCGTTGGGACGATCTCCAAACCGGCTGACTCCAAGCCTAGTCTGTGCCTGATTCCAGGGCAGACTGTCGTCTGCAAATTCATCTCTCGGAATCTTCCTTCCAAGACGCGGTTCCAGCCTTTCTTCCTTCAGCACATCCTTGGGAATTTCATCTACAAAACGGCTGAGACAGGAATATCTGGTTTCTCCATTCACCATGCGGAATCTGGAACCGGTCAGCACCAGGCGATCCATGGCCCGGGTAATTCCCACATAGCACAGACGCCGTTCCTCCTCCATCTCAGTCTCGTCATTGGCTGCAATAGACATCATGCTGGGAAACAGCCCATCCTCCATACCGGTCAGATACACCACAGGAAACTCCAGTCCCTTTGCGCTGTGAAGGGTCATCAGCGTTACTCTGCTCTGAGAATCGTCCATCCGATCCACATCTGACACCAGAGCAACCTCCTCCAGAAATTCACTCAGATCCGGGTTCTCACTGCCTACTGTGTAGCTGACCGCCTTGTTTATCAGCTCTTTAATATTTTCCAGGCGTGTTTCTGCCTCTACCTCATCTTCATTCTCCAGTTCCTTTTGATACCCTGTATCCTCCAGAATTTCTTCTATCAGCTCCTTAATGCCGGCGCCCTGCTCCAGATGGCTTCGGAAGGCCGCAATCTGCCCTGTAAAAGCCAGAACCTTTCCTGCCGCCTTTCCAAGCCCTTCTATCTCTCCGGCTCTGGTACAGGCTGTATAGAAGCTTACATTCTGCATGGCTGCCCAAAGCGTGATCTTCCCAATGGAAACTCCTCCGATTCCGCGCTTTGGAACATTGATAATTCTCTGTACTGCCAGATCATCCTGACCATTGGCAATGGTTTTTAAATAGGCCAGCACATCCTTAATCTCTTTTCTCTGATAGAAGTTCACACCTCCTACCAACCGGTAGGGAAGATTGGCAGCTACACACTGCTCCTCTAAAAGACGGGACTGGGCATTGGTCCGGTAAAGAACTGCAAAATCCCGGTAATCCCTTCCGCTTTCCAGAATCTCTTTCGCAATCCCTGCTGCCTCCTCGCCTGCCTGCTCATACTGGCGCAGAATTACAGGTTCTCCCTCACCCCTGGCTGTCCAGAGGGTTTTCTCCTTCCGCCCCTGGTTGTTGCGGATCACGCCGTTTGCCGCATTCAGAATATTTCCTGTGGAACGGTAATTCTGTTCCAGCTTAATCACCCTTGCTCCGGGAAAGGTGGACTCAAAATCCAGGATATTTCCGATGTTGGCTCCGCGGAACCTGTAAATCGACTGATCATCATCACCTACAACACAGAGATTCCTGTATTTACCTGCCAGAAGGGAAACCAGCTGAAACTGGGCAGTGTTGGTATCCTGATACTCATCCACCATAATGTACAGAAACCGCTCCTGATAATACTCCAGCACGTCCGGGTTTGTCCGGAACAAATCCACCGTTTTGAAAATCAGATCATCAAAGTCAAGCGCATTGTTTTTTCTCAGCTCCTCCTGGTACATGGCGTAAACCTCTGCGGTCTTCTTCTCTCTCCAGTCTCCCTCTGCATTCAGGCGGAATTCCTCCGGACCAATCAGCTCGTTTTTCGCATTGGAAATGGCAGACAGCATCGCCCGATCCCGAAACTGCTTCGGATCCAGCTCCATCTTTTTTAAAATCTGCTTCATCAGAGTTCTCTGATCGTCCGCATCATAAATGGTAAAGCTTCTGCTGTATCCCAGATTCTCAATAAATCTTCTGAGAATTTTCACACAGGAGGAATGAAAGGTGCTGACCCAGATACTGTCAGAGCCTTCCCCTACCAGCCGGTCTACACGCTCCCGCATTTCTCCTGCTGCCTTGTTCGTAAAGGTAATTGCCATAATATTCCATGGATTTACCCTTTTTTCTTCAATTAAATAGGCAATCCTGTGAGTCAGAACCCTTGTTTTTCCCGATCCTGCCCCTGCCAGCACCAGAAGCGGCCCTTCTGTGCAGAGCACCGCCTCCTTCTGCATGGGATTTAATGTATCATAAACTGCCATGAAGTCTTTATCCTCATCTTTCTTCCTGATTCTTCTGGCTAGTATATCATAAAAAAAGAACCGGGGCAAACCTTTTAGATTTGCCCCGGCCTTCGTCTCGGTCGTTTCAGAGCTTACTCTGCGTATGCAATTGCTTCGATTTCAACCAGGGCAGCCTTCGGCAGTGCAGCTACCTCAAATGCTGCTCTTGCCGGGCAGTCATTCTCGAAAAATGTAGCATAAACCTCGTTCATTGCGCCAAAATCAGAAATGTTTTTCAGCAGAACCGTAGTCTTTACTACATTTGCCATGGTCAGTCCCTCGCTGGCCAGAATGTTCTGGATATTGGTCAGAGACTGTCTGGTCTGAGCTGCAATATCATCTCCTGCGAATTCTCCGGTTGCCGGGTCAATGGGAAGCTGTCCGGAAACAAAAACAAATTTGTCTGCGCGGATAGCCTGGGAATACGGTCCGATTGCTGCCGGTGCCTTGGTTGTTGCCAGTACTTTTTTCATGGTTCATAACCTCCTGTGAATTTTATCTTATTCTGCATCCATTATAACGGTTTTTCCAGAAGAATTCAACAATATCTCAAATTTATTTTTCTCTCAAAATTTTTTTGAGAATCAGGAGGCCTCCTGCGTTTCCGCTCTCTTTTCTCCCAGCATGTCCTTCAAATCGTCTAAGGACAGATTCTGAAGCTCCAGCAGTTCATTGATCTCCCGGAATTTTTCCATGAGAAGCTGGTTCTCCAGCTGCTTTTCCTTTTCCCGGAGAGTTTCCAGACAGTGTTCATACTGCTCAATGGAAGCCTTCACTGTAAAAAGCTCCTCCTGACATTTTTCCATCGGTGTTTTTCTCGCCCGTCTCGCCATAGTATTCGTTCCTCCTTTACAAAAACAGTATATGGAGAAACAGGAAAATTTATGCAAAGTATTTCCTCACCCTCTTGTCATCTGGTTTTCAATACTATATTTCATTCTAATATGCTATACGCTACACCTACGCTTTTTCGTTGTTTTTCCTGCCTTTTTATCTGATTTTAGGCTTGTTTTTACTCGCTATTCCATTTTTTAGTATCAAATTAGTATCACTCTATCACAGTTCCAGCGCCACCCGTTCCGTGCTGCTTGTCCATGTGGACTGAAACCGCTCCACTCCATTTCCTATCAATGCCATGGAATAGATCCGGTCATCTTCCAGGGCAAACGGTAGCAGCTTCTCCCGGTTCTCTCCTCTCCTGAGATTCCGCAAGGCCTTATTGTGTTCCTGCCTCACCTGTTCCATTGTTCGCCCAGTCTGCCGCCCGATTCTCGCCAGTGTCTCCCCGCCCTGGTATCTTCTCCGAAGGATTTCGCCCTGCTGCCCCGGCAACTCATCCACGCACCCCCAGAGGACAGCTTGCAGGCGTTCTGCTTCCAGACGTTCCAGACTATCCTCCTCCAGATTTCCTGCTGCCGGGATAAAATCGCCAAAAGCGCCGCCGATTTCCTCATCAGCTCCCATAATAGGGGCGTCCAGGCTGCTCACAGAGGCCATGCAAGCACTTGCCCTAATATTTCTTACCTGCTCCACAGAAATCCCCATAAAATAAGCTGCAGTGCTGTCGGAAGGGCTTTCCCCTGTCTGCTGCTCATATTGTGTACAGAATCGGCGATACTGGCTTATCTTTTCCAGGCAATGAACCGGCAGCCTCAGGCAACTTCTGTTCATCTGAATGTACCGCTGCATCCGCTGTCTAATCCACTTTTCTGCATAGGTTAGGAATTTGTACCCGGCAGCAGGATTAAAGCCGTCTATCGCCGGATATAAAGCCAGATACCCCTCTTGCTCCAAGTCCTCCATCTCTCCGGTGTGCCGGTACCTCCAGGCAATGGAGCGGATAAAGTCCTTTACCTGCTCATAAAGCTGGGCCATATTCTCGCCCACATCCTCCCCGGCCTGAATGCGGGCTACAAGCTGCTCATTTGTCATATCCTGCCACCTCCTGCATTTATCTTCTGTCTGTGTACCAGGCAATCAAATGCCCGATAAGCACGCCTAAAAAGATTGCCGTTGCTTTCAAACTGCTCCACCTCCTACACATTCCGCCACATTCCAAGAAGCATATTCTTCAATCCATCTTCCTGCTGTGTCTTTTTTAAAGTTTCTTCTTTCAATTCTGCTTCTGGGCATTCCCATACATCCGGAGCTGTGTCATTAAGAGCTGCCATGACATCATAGCCTATCGTACCGTCTCTGTTTTTTCTTTGGTACTTTTCCGGTTCAACGCCCAAGGCCGAAATGAAGCTATCGTCATCCGGCGGAAACAATGCAATTAAAACCGATCTGCTCATCTCAGCAGCCTTTTTAATAAGCTTATCAATTTTCTTCATGTAGCGTTATTACCTCCTCCAACATAGAAGCCAGCTCCTCAATTTTCTTTTCCTGCTCATCAGAACGGATTGAAGAAAGCACCGCATTGCAGCCTAATATAATGGTATTTGCTGACTTACTATCCATTTCATGATTAGCAACCATGTTGATAATCCTGGAAAGTGTGCGGCGTACTTCTGTTGGTGTTCCTACTCTTAGCCGGATCCGTGCCATCTCTACACCTCCATTTCTAAGTAAAACGCCCCAGGCAATCCACAAAGGAAAGTCCGGGGCGTTCCGTTCTTATTCTGTAACAGCCTGGTAATAAATAGCCTTAGCCTTATTCTCAAGGACAAACGCATCATAGCAGATACGCCCTTCCACAAGAGACCCGCTGATTCCCGGCGGATCCTGGTGAATCCTATAATCTTCCAGTTTAACCGGCGCCACTGTTGCCACTGGATGAGCAATCATAAAACCGAAGTTTTCCGGAAGTCTGGAAGCCGGTACTTTGATTACCTTTGCGCCGTCTATTATGGCAATCACACCTTTCAACCGCAAATCGTTTCCGATATCGGTTTCCATTACAATATCCTTACACTTCTTCATAAGCAAATAAATATCTGGTGTAACGATGATAGATCGGTCTGTTTCCGGCACCTCTGCGTTATCAAGAGCAGTATTCCCTGCCAGAATCTGCTCTGCAATATTATCTACAGTTAATGCTACCGCCTCCGGTTTTGTGCCGGCGCCGGTTGCCATAACATTGTATACATAAGAATCAACCTCCGGGATAACCACCTGACGCTGCTGTCTGGCCAAAGCAGAGGCCGCCTGCAGCTGCTGCGCTGTCTCATCCGTGTCCAACTTATCAATGGCAAAAGTAAAGGATCTGTCTTTTTTCAGGGTAAATTCCTCTGTCGTTGCTTCCAGATCCTTCACTGAACCAAAACGGCTTAAATTCTGCGTTGATGGATTACGATCATAATCATTCATAGCAGAAGTACTGATTTTATATACTTTGATTGTGTGCGCCCCAGTCCAATCTAAATCCTTATTAGTGACTAAAGATAATTTACTTTCTTTTGAAAACATCTCATCTGTATAGGGCTGAAATTTGGTTGTTAAGTTAATAGCCATACTTTACACTCCTTTTATAATCCCATAGCATTTCTGATTGGGTCACCAGTCTGAAAGCCTCCCTGTGGCGTTGTGCATCCTCTATTCTCTGGTGTTTTCCCATGTACCACAGGTTCATTATGGGTTATTGGTTGTTTATAGTTCTTTTCTAATAGCGAGATTGAGTTGTTGAATGAATCATCCGTATCCAGCTGCACAAGGCTCGCAAGCTCTGCAGGTATTCCCCGTCTGCTTAACTCGTCCTTCGCCTGGTAGAACCGCTCTCGCTTGTTATATTCTGCTTCCTTCTCTGCAAGAATTCTGTCATACTTCGCCTTTTCTTTTGACAGCCTTTCCTGCACAATCGTGTTAACCTCGTCTTGAGTAAACATTTTTTCGTTTTCCATATACATTCCTTTCCCCGTTTTACGCCCGGATGGCTTTCTTTAAGAGTTTGCCGCCCTTCCGGAACTAAGAGAGCGGCCATGAAAAAAGAAGAGCAAACAAAAAACGCAGGAACAACAATTACTAATTTCTTAGCAATCATCATTCCCACGCTTATTTTTCTAAGCTTCCGGCCGGAACAGTAGCCGGGGTACTTATCAATATTTTGTTTGCTGCTTTTATTATAGCAAAAGTATAGGGGGTATGCAAGCAAAATCCTAGTATTTATGCAGGTTTCCGGCGTTTTAGCAAGCCATATCTGGCAAAAAACCAAGGGCCAGAATACCATAATCGCACAACAAACCAGCCCATTTTTATTTATGTGTTCTCTCTTTTTGCTCCGGTCTCATGCAGTTCAATATAGGCCTTTTTAAACCGTCCTTCCCGATTCCTTGCTACCTTCCAGGACTTCACATCAGGCCGAAGCCGTTCTAAAAGGTGGCGCAGTTCCTCCGGCTCCTCATAAGAAACCTTAAGCCTTATGCTCATCAGCAGCCACCTCCCCAAGGATTCTAAGCTGCTCCCTAAGCTGCTGCAGCTCCTCCACGGCCTTATCATAGGCCTCCATCATCTTTTCATATCTCCACACCGGTATCATAATCATCTGTTCCATGGTGTTCTCCTCTCTGTTGCGATTTCGCAACGGTTCAGCCGACCAGTTCGCCGCATTTCCTGTAGCACCTTGGGACGGAAGTCCTCCAACTCTTCCCGGGACATTTTATCTAATTCAGCCAAAAGCTCCCTTACAAACCTTTCTGTTTCAATTTTTTTCTGAATGTCCATAATCTTCTCACCCTTCCCGCTACTACAATAGCAATTCTATGTTCGCCGCTTTTAATCCCTGCTTGTATCCGTACTGAAACGCTTGATAAAATAAATCCTCTTGTATTGCAGATACATAATCATTAAGCGTCCCCAAATACCTCTTATATGCAGCTGGAACCTCTGGGGAGGCGGTTGTCTGTACCTCTTCCAAAAATATCTCATAATATTTTTTTAATACATCTTCACTCATTTTTCTCTTTCCCTTTCCGCCGGGCCATGCTACACTATGTATGCGTTATGTGTGCATAGCTCCGGCTGTGTCTGCCCCCCCCCAGGAAGCTCCAACTTCCTGAGGGCCTTTTCTTTGTCTTTAAAAGCTGATTCCGTCCAGCTTGTGGCCGAGATCAAAAAGCGCATACACCTTCAGAAGCTCAATAGCTTCCTCTTCTGTATATCCCATCGTTACCGCTACCATAATCAAATCGCCGTAATATCCAACAGCGCCCTTAAACTGCTCTACCGGATCCGGTCTCATGTATCCATATGCCATAATTATTCACCTGCCTTTATAAATGCGATCTGCCCGCCTGGTGCAATTATTGTCATTACATTCGCTTCTACAATATCCGCTATTTCCTGGGAATCAGAAAAGGCCACTTCTTCCTCCCCCTGCCCCTTTACCTTGCGAACTTTTTCCAGTTCTTTAGTGGTAAATCCCCAAAACACTGCATCTTTTAATTTCATTCTGCTTCTCCTTTCATTATCTCTTACTCGTTGATAGCCCCTATATACTCTGGAAAAATCCTCCAGTACGGTGCAAACCCCTTATAAATACCGGGCTTACTGTACTCGTTGATATCCTCCAGTACGGTAAAGCCTTATAAATTAAGGATTTTTTTCGTACTCGTTGGTTTTCCCGGGGGCTTTAAGGGTTATATAAAATTTCTTCGGATTAAACCCTATAGACCACACATGAGTCAGCCCATCTTTTTTCAATGCGGCTTTTGCATTCTTAAGAGCGTTGGAAGTAATGCCATTCACCTTGGCCAGTTCGTCAAGCTCCGATATTTCCATTTGACCTTGTTCTCCCAGTGTTCCGAGTATAAATTCTTTCGCATCCTCTGCCGCCGGTGCTACATTCTTATTTCGGCTATCTTCCAGAATAAATTCCCTATCCTTTTTCTTTGTATAACCTTTAAAAATCGGAACGCCTTCATTCAGCTCATATAGAACACTATCCTCTAGTTTTCCCCAGTTTGATTTCTCATGAGTGATGTACCTTAGATTCTCGTTATTAGGGACCATTCCGGTCATCAACACAGATCTGGAGGAATCCCATATATCAGAGCTATCCGCAATCCTTTTGCGCCCCCATACACCACTCTGCTTATTTGCGTGAGCAATAATAATAGAGGTTGTTCTATAGGTCTCACCAAAGCCTATTAGCGGGGTAAAGCATTTTCGCATAGCGTTACGGTCTCCCATTCTTAAGTTTGCTGGTACGAAAGCTTGTACAGGATCGTATATCACCAGATCCGGCCTATTCGTTTCAATGATCCCCTTAAGCAGATCTCCGTCAAAGTTCAGATTAACAAATCTTTCATCATTGGCACCCATATACGAAATTCTGTTCATATCTGCGCCATTTGCTTCTAACCGTCTTTTTAGCACATATTCCCATGAATCCTCTGCTGAAAAAACAACCACATTTCCTGGCTTATTCTGGAAAGGGATATTCTGACCGGACACAAGAAAATGCTGATTCCCAGTCGTTATACTTGCCACAATCGAACACCAAAGAGAAGTTTTTCCAACTCCACCCTCGCCAGCTATCGTTGTAATGCCATACTTAGGTATGTATCCAGGTATCAGCCATTCCGGCTCTTTGATTTCCACCTGTGCTGCATGGTCAAGGTGAAAGTCGTCGATTTTCTTACATTGTGCCGCCGGTGGCTGTTCTTTCCAGTTGCTACGCTTTGAATAGTCCTTCTGAGCTTCTAACTGTCTGTCTATGTCAGCGATCGCCGCATCAATAGCAGCTCTTTTTTCCTCAACAGAAGGGCTTTCGTGCTCATATTGTTCAATTTCTCCGTTCGTTGCTGCTCACCTCTTTTCTGTTCCCATTTCTCTTTTAATCTCTTGGCATATTCTGCTGCTACCGGCTTTATAGATTCCTCTTGTCTCTGCTCATATTCAGCCACTACACAGCTATAATATGACCTTGCCCTGCTGTATCCCAAAACCTCCAGACGCTGCAGCGCCACATCTGCAAAGCCCGGCCAGGTAATCTCATAACCGTAGACCTGCAAAAAGAAATCCTTATCCAACCTCATATCTGGCCGGATGCTCCGAAGCAATTCTTCACGGCTCGCCATTTCCCCCGCCTCCCTGCTCCTGGAAGCCAAAGAAGCGCTTTTCTACATAGGACAGTGGAACCTTGCCCCGAACCGTCATAAAGCCGCTGTGCTGCAGTTCTGCGTTCATATCACGGATATAGGCATAGGCCTTGCTTTCACTGACACCAAGCATGTTCCCTACATCTTTTGCGCCTATCATCTTTCCCATGCTATTGCCCCCTTTCTTGCGTGCTCTGCATCAACAAGACTCCGCAACCGTGTAAGTTCCTGATCAATGGCATTCAGTTCTATTGCATATTCTGACTGCCATTCTATACCTGAATGCAGGGTAATGAATAACCGACGGCTTACTAACTCTAAGTATCTGCTAACATCTTTTTCTGTCACGGTATCACCTCTTTCTTTGTTTCTGGGCTTCCCGCCCTCATCTCAACGCCCCAGCCCGGTGCATTATTCAATAATTTCTTCTGGTTCTACTCCCAGAGCCTTGCTTATCTTCCCAAGTAGCTCTGGGCGGCAGCTTCTGCCATTCATTACAGCAGATAAGGTCTGACGGCTGATTCCGGCTTTTGCTGCCAGAGATGCCTGGTTGATTACCTGTTTCGCCATCAGTAGGCGAATCTTAGTTGCATTAAGCCTCATATAGTTCACTTCCTTTTCTTTTGGTTTGCAAAAACAACTATAATATATTTTATTAACTATGTCAATATTATTTGGTATATTTTTTATATTATGGTGTATATTTGTAACTAATTATTGATTTATCATTAAGATAATGATACAATCAACCTATATAGAAAGGAGTTATTTATGGGTGATATTGAATTACAAATATTTGCTAATCGACTGAAAGAATTTAGAACAGAAAACGGCCTTACGCAAAAAGAATTTGCCGAAAAAATCGGCGTGACAGCTGCCGCTTTATCTGCTTATGAGAATAATTCTAAAAATCCCTCTATCTCAGTAGCAAAAAGAATTGCGGAAGCCTTTGAAATTTCTATTGATTGGCTTTGCGGAATCACAGACAAGAAAAACTCTGAGGATAAAATAGAAACTTACTCTGATTTTATATCTGCTATATTAAAGCTAAAAAATGTAGAACTTGCTCCTTATGATATTGAATTTTATTTTTATTACAATGAAATTCCCTCAAATGGAAGAGTTGCAAGAGAGTCAGGTATTTCTACCGATGACCCAACCACATTTCGCATTTTATCAGACATTGACAGAATGACTCGCTTATTAAACGATGGAGTTATTGATAGTAGAATTTATACTGATTGGTTAAATGGGTTAATGAAAAAATACGATACTCCTTTGCCCCAAATGGGATTGAGCTGACTTTTCAGCTCAATCCAAAATTGGCGGCACCATCCCATTCCCCGACTGCTCAAATCTGAGCCGTCCACCTTGAGGTGGCAAATTACCATTGCACCCTTTCGCTCATTTTTGAGCAGGGTCGGCACCTTGACAACATAATATACTTACCCGGGGAACCGTTGGGGTGTTATGTCAGCCGCCGGACGATTTACGAAAGGAGGCTGGTGCTATGGTTACATATGACGAATTATTCGACTTTGTAAACATGCTTTGCTCAGTCATAACTCTTGTTATACTTTTTACACGCAAAAAATAGCGCCCCTGCTCTGGTAAAGTAAGGCGCTATTTTTTAACCCTTTATTTGCCGGCGGTCAGGTGTACACTGACCAACGGTTCTCTTGTTAAGTATATTATATTCCAAACTTGATTATTTGTCAAACTTCAACGACCTCAATTTTGAGTTCGGTGCATAGAGCGGAAATCTCCGCCCTGCTCAAATTCTTCCCCTTTCATCTCAACGCCCCAGCCCGGCCACGATGAAAGGAAGGGATAATATGCCCGTATACAAAGACGAAAATACCGGGAAATTCTATGTGAAGCTGTACTACACCGATTACACCGGCAGCAGGCGCCAGAAGATGAAGCGAGGCTTTAAGCTGCAGCGGGAAGCCAAGGAATGGGAACGGCATTTCCTCGAAGTTCACCAGGGGAGCCCAGACATGACTTTCCAGACGCTCTATGAGCTGTATGCCGCTGATCTGGCCACTCATGCCAAGGAATCAACCTGCAGGTCAAGGCTTTCACTGATTCGTAACCACCTGCTGCCATTCTGGAAGGATTACCAACTAAATGAGATCACCCCGGCAGATGTCCGGAGCTGGCAGGGGGAAATCAAAAAGAAAGGATTGAGCGAACACACCCAGTATGTGGCAAACAACTATCTTTCCACCATGTTCAATTTTGCCATCCGGTTCTATAACCTGCCTGCCAATCCCTGCCGGGCCGTAAAAACCATCGGGAAAGTACTTAGAAGCCTGGACTTCTGGACCGTGGGCGAATTCAAATTATTCTTGCCTACCGTGCAAGACCCTTTTCTCCGTGTGGCGTTCCTGCTTCTCTTCTACGCCGGTTTGCGGTGCGGGGAGATGCTCGCTCTGACTGCGCAGGATTTTGACCCGACAGCCCGCACGATTACCATCAGAGGAACATTCCACCGCTTTGATAGAGTGGATTCCATCACTGAACCAAAAACAGAACGGGGCCAGCGTACCATCACGCTGCCTAATTTCCTTACTGAGGAGCTCCAGAGCGTTCTGGGGCGTATCTATGACCTGCAGCCGGACGACCGCATTTTCAGCACTGTGACACCCTCAAGGCTATATACTGCGATAGAGAAAGGCGCTGCTGCTACCAATATTAAGCGCATTCGTGTGCATGACCTTAGACACAGCCATGTTTCCCTGTTGATAGATATGGAAGTACCGCCCCTGTTGATTGCTGAGCGCATCGGGGACACAGTGGAAATGGTAAACAGAACTTACGGACACCTGTACCCAAACCGGCACCGGGAAGTTGCCGACCAGCTGGAAATTTTCAAATAATAGTATCATTTTAGTATCAAAGAAAGGCTTAGTACCGAGAAAGTCCAGTATTTAAGCCTTTTTTCTTTGACATATAGTTTTCAATACTATATAATAGGGTCAGAGGTGAGCAAATGAAAACAAACAAGGAACGACTGAACGACATTCTGGATCGTCTGGGAACCATCTCCTATATCAAGCTGGAGAAAATTCCGGAGATCGATCTCTACATGGATCAGGTGACCTCCTTTATGGAAGAGCATCTAAGAAAGGCGAAACGGAATCCGGAAGACAAGGCTCTGACAAAAACCATGATCAACAACTATGCAAAGAACAACCTGCTTCCGCCCCCTGTAAAGAAAAAATACAGCAAAGAACATATGATTCTCCTGCTGTTTATCTACTATTACAAGAACCTGCTGTCTTTCCACGATATTGAACAGCTTTTCCGGCCCATTACCGGACAGCACTTTAACAGCAGCTCTGAGCCTTCCCTGAGCCGGATTTATGAGGAGGTATTCTCCTTAGAGGATCAGCAGATGGAACGGTTAAAAGCAGATATCCGGGCAAAGTTTCAGGCAGCGGAAGAAACCTTTTCCGATTTTCCGGTGGAGGATCAGGAATATTTACAGCTGTTTGCCTTTATCAGCGAGCTGTCCTTTGATGTGTATTTGAAAAAACAGATGGTAGAAATGATGATCGATCAGCTTCGCGAGGAATCAGATGCTGATTCTCCGGACACAAGAAAAAAGCGCTGAAATCAGCGCTTTTTCTTATGCTCTCTTTATAATGCTTCAAGACAGGGCATCCTTTATTCTTCCCCGTCCTTTTCCTCCGACAGTCTGGCAAATACCATATCATAGCCGTCATTGCCATAATTCAAAGAGCGATTGACCCGGCTGATGGTTGCTGTGGACGCACCGGTTTTCTCTGCAATTTCCAGATAAGTTTTTTTCTCCCGAAGCATTTTGGCTACCTCGTAACGCTGTGACAGAGATAAAAGCTCATTAACCGTACACACGTCCTCAAAAAAGATGTAGCATTCTTCCGGGTTTTTCAGTGTCAGAATTGCCTGAAACAAATGATCCACTGCTTCTGTTTTTATTTTCTTATTCATAGACCGGGGTTCCCTTCTTTCCTTTCATGATTGACCTTATCGTCTTCTTTCATAGTTTAGCACAGTAAAATTTTAAAGTCCATAGTTTTAAAGCAAAAACTTTTCAACTACATGGGCAACACCGTCATCATTGTTGGAAAGAGTTACATAATCTGCCGCTTTTCTCACAGGAAGCACGGCATTTTCCATCGCAACACCAAGACCTGCATACTGAATCATGGAAATATCATTATACCCGTCTCCGCAGGCGATCATTTCCTCCCGTTCAATCCCGAGCACCCGCAAAAGCTGGGAAAGGCTCTGGGCCTTGTCAATGCCCTTTGGAAGAATCTCCAGGAAAAACGGTTCTGACCGGTACACACTGAAATCACGTCCCAGCGCCGCCTTTACCCTGGCTTCTGTCAGGGCCAGGTAATCGCCGTCATCACACATCAAAAACTTCGGCACAGAGAAATCCACATAATCAGCCATCTCATCCACCTGGCGCACCCGAAGATGATTAATCCCTGCCTCAATCTTCACATAGGGACATTCTTCATTGTTGGTAATAATCAGACCATCCTGATAGGTCAGAATGCTGCTTACCCGTTCCTCCTGAGCCAGGCCGATGATTTTTTTGTTGGCCTCTGCCGGAAGCTTTTTTTGAAAAAGCACCTCTCCTGTCCGGCAGTCCATAATAATACCGCCGTTAAAGGACAGAATACAGCCGCCGTATTTTCCCAGTTCCAGCTCCTCTGCCAGAGGAACCACGCCGTAAGTAGGCCGGCCGGATGCAAGCACAACCTTCTTTCCCCGCTTCTGGGCCTCCATCAAAGCATGGCGCGTCTTCTCTGTAATCACCTTGTCTCTATTGGTCAGAGTACCATCCAGATCCAGCACTATCATTTTGTAATTCATATCTTCCCCCTGCATTTCCTATTCGCCAAACACAGCCCTGTAATCTGCCTGGAATTTGGCAATTCCCGCATCTGTCAGCGGATGGTGAATCATCTGCATAAGAACCTTGTAGGGCACTGTGGCAATATCTGCTCCGGCTTTTGCACAGTCGATCACATGGATGGGATTGCGGATGCTTGCAGCAATCACCTGGGTATCCAGATTGTGAACCATGAAAATCTCCGTAATATCTTCGATCAGCCCGATTCCCGGTGTGGAAATATCATCCAGACGTCCCAGGAAAGGAGAAACATAGGCTGCGCCTGCTCTTGCTGCCAGAAGTGCCTGCGCTGCTGTAAAAATCAGCGTCACATTGGTTTTTATTCCCTCAGCACTTAAAATTTTCACAGCCTTTAAGCCCTCTGCGGTCATGGGAATTTTTACAACCATATTGGGATGGATTGCGGCAATTTCCCGGCCTTCCTTCACCATTCCCTCTGCATCCTCTGTTGTTGCCTTTACCTCTCCGCTGATCGGGCCGTTCACAATGGAGGCAATCTCCTGAATCACCTGATGAAAATCCCGCCCCTCCTTTGCAATCAGAGAAGGGTTCGTGGTAACTCCGCAGATAATCCCCATGTCATTCGCTTTTCTGATCTCATCTACATTTGCTGTATCTACAAAAAACCTCATGTCTTTTCCTCCCTCGCGTTCCTGTATTCAGCATCACTTTTCCGCTTTACTGTAGAAACATCATAGCACAGCTTATACCTGTATGCAAACAGATTCTTTCACGAATTTGTCCCACAAAAAAGAAGATACTGCTTTACACAGTACCTTCCTCCTTATGCATCGCTTCCAGATTCACAAAAATCACATCATCCAGAGCCTCTTCGGCTATGCTGACACAGTTGTCTGCAATTCGATCCAGATTATATAAAAGATTGGAAAAGTCCTCCATCATAGAGGAATCGCAGACATTTTTCTTTACTCTGGCCATGTGGGCCTTTGTAAACTGCTTCTGCGCCTTTCTCATTTTATTTTTTCCGCGGCTTACCTTCCGGGCCGCCTCCCAGTCTCCTGTGCGGACTGCAGCCATTGCGTTTTCAAACAGAAAGCTGAGAATGGCAAAGCAGTTTTTCAGCTCTCCCACTGCCTCATCAGACATCTGGCGGTTTTCCGCCTGTACCTTTTCCACAATCTGCAGAATATCGCCGCACCGCTCAGTAATACGTTCCAGATTATTGGATACAGACAAAAGACCTGCTGTTTTTTCTGCCTGTACCTCTGTCATGGAACCGCTGGACAGCATTTTCGTCAGATACTGGGAAATGTATTTCTGAAGACGTTCCAGAGCGCTGCAGGAAGCTGCAAACTCCACCCGCGCCTCCTTCCGGTTCGTTCCTGTAAGGGATTCTTTGGCCTGATCCAGCATTTCATCTGCCAGCTCCGCTCCCCGGCTCAGCTCCTGAGAAACAAGATACATGGCTGCCACCGGTTGTCCAATAACCTTCTCGTCCAGAAATTTCGCCTGAAATACCTGATTTTCGTTCTGATCCTCGCCCGGAATAATGAGCTTAACAATTTTTACCATAATGGAAATCAGGGGAAGCCATACCAGGGTACATGCAATATTAAAGGTCGTATGGGCATTTGCAATCTGTCTGGAAATAACCGCCACCTCCGGTCCCTTGGGAGAAATCATCTGCACAAAGGCCGTCAAAACGGGAATCATAAACAGGAACACAATGCTTCCTGTAATATTAAATACACTGTGGGCCACTGCCGTCCGCTTTGCATTTTTAGACTGTCCGATAGATGCAAGAAGCGCTGTAATGGTTGTACCGATGTTGTCACCTAAAAGAATCGGAATTGCACCGGCCAGACCAATCACACTGCTGACACCGTCCGGCCCGGCCTGGGATGCAAAGTTCTGAAGCACTGCAATCGTTGCAGAGCTGGACTGAACCACCAGGGTCATCAGAAGTCCCACCAGTACTCCCAGCACAGGAACCTGGGACACCTTTCCAATAAGATTGATAAAGAAGGGACTTCCGGCCAGAGGCTTCATCACACTTCCCATAATCTCAATTCCCTCAAACAGTAGTCCGAAAGAAAAAATCACAAGACCGATATTTTTCAGCTTTTCTGATTTTCCTGCAAAATTCATCAGAAATCCAATGAAAATAATGGGATAAATATAATCGCTGATCTGGAATGCCAGCAGCTGGGCTGTCATCGTCGTACCAACGTTTGCTCCAAAAATAACTGAAATCGCCTGAGGCAGATTCATCAGCCCCGCGCTTACAAAACCGATTGCCATAACTGTTGTGGCAGAGCTGGACTGCAGCACAGCCGTTACCAGTGCTCCGGCCAGCGCTCCCATTACAGGATTCTTCGTCAAAAAGCTTAAAATGCTTTTCATTTTCTCCCCGGCTGCCTTCTGCAGGGCATCACTCATGCTATTCATGCCATACAAAAACAGGGCAAGCCCTCCGGCCATACCAAATGCCACTTCCATGGTTCCATTCATCCTCTCTTTTCCTCCGTATGCGGGATCCTCCCGCCCCTTTTCTTTTCTTCATTCTTTTCCGCGTGTTTCCTTAACACGGTTTTCATCATATCATAATGACATTTTTACTTTCTACCTCACCATTTAAAATCTACGTTAAATCTATGTAAAATCGCACTCTGTTTTCCCTCTTCCGGACAGCTTCTGTAAATTTTTCTGACCGGACAGACACCTTCTTCCGGTTTCCTGATACATTGTATTAGGAAATCTTCTCTCAGGAGGAATATGATGAAAAAATTTTCCCAGTATCTTTTTTGGGCAGCTTCCCTGTGCGCCGCTGTCAGCCTTTCCGGCTGCTCCGGAAAAAGTAAAACCGGTCTGACCCCTGTTACCTTGAATGAAGTTGCTCATTCTGTTTTTTATGCCCCTCAGTATGCGGCCATTGAGCTGGGATATTTTACAGAAGAAGGACTTGACCTGACTCTTGTTAACGGAGCAGGAGCGGATAAGGTTATGACAGCCCTTTTGTCCGGCGATGCTGATATTGGATTTATGGGCTCCGAAGCCAGTATTTATACCTTTGCCCAGGATGCGCCTGACTATGCTGTCAATTTTGCCCAGCTGACACAGAGAGCCGGAAATTTTCTTGTAGCAAGACAGCCGGATCCTTCTTTTTCCTGGCAGAAGCTGAAAGGAAAAACAGTTCTGGGCGGAAGAGCCGGCGGAATGCCGCAGATGGTTTTTGAATATATTCTGAAGAAAAACGGCATTGATCCCAGGACAGATCTCACCATTGACCAGAGTATCCAGTTTGGCCTTACCGCCCCTGCCTTTGCCGGAAATACCAGTGACTATACGGTTGAGTTTGAACCCTTTGCCACAGGTCTGGAGCTGGAGGGAAAGGGCTATGTGGTTGCCTCCCTCGGTACAGATTCCGGCTATGTTCCCTACACTGCCTACTGTGCCAGAAAAAGCTATCTGGATGCCCATCCTGACATCATTCAGAAATTCACCAATGCACTTCAAAAAGGAATGCAGTATGTAAATACCCATTCACCGGAAGAAATTGCCAAAACCATCCAGCCCCAGTTTCAGGAAACGCCGCTGGAAAACATTACTGCTATTGTTGAACGATATAAAGCCCAGGATACCTGGAAAGACGATTTGATTTTTGAAAAAAGCAGCTTTGAACTGCTGCAGAATATTCTGGAGGAAGCGGGCGAGCTGACCACCCGGGTTCCCTACGAAAAGCTGGTGACAACAGAATTTGCAGAAAAAGCAAAGGAAGCCTCCTGATTTCCGGCTTCCTTAAAGATTACTGTCTTCTTTTTAAAACGTAATTCCCCGCTTTCCAAGCTCCTGGCACACCCGCCCCACAGGGAGTCCCACTACATTATTGTAGTCACCGGAAATGCCCTTCACATAAGCGGCAAATTTCCCCTGTATGCCGTAGGCCCCTGCCTTGTCCATGGGCTCTCCTGTGTCCACATAGGCTTCCGCCTGTCTCTCCGTCATGGGGAAAACAAACACCTCTGTCTCTTCATAAAAGGTAATCACAGAGCTGGTTTTCTGTGAAGAAAATTCTTCGCAGAAAACCAGGGTTACTCCTGTATAAACCTGATGACTCCGGCCCTGAAGAAGCTTTATCATGCGGACTGCGTCCTCCCGATTCTTCGGCTTTCCCAGGATTTTTCCATCAGCCGCCACCACCGTATCAGCTCCCAGCACAATCACCGGTTCACCTCTGTGAAGTCCTGCAACATCCTCCGCTTTCTGCCGGGACAGCTCCATAACCACCTCTCCCGGACTCGTACTTGTAATTACCTCCTCCACATGGCTGGGCTCTACCGCCGGTTCTATTCCTACCTGCCGGAGAAGCTCCAGTCTTCTCGGGGAGGCAGATGCCAGAATCATCTGTTCCATGATTATTTCCTCTTTTCCATTTGTTATTTTTTCCGGATCCGCTCCGCCAAAGCACCTGTCCGGTATGCCTCCAGAAGCTTCTCCAGATCCGCAATATTTTCCTTTAGAATCTTTCCCACATCCGTATCGCCTACCAGCTTTCTTTTCTCCACACGCTTCACCACAATGGTTTCTGAATGGATGTCGCTTCCCTTTTCAATCGCCGCCTCTGTAGATTCAAAGGGATCATGAGCTGCCAGAATCAGACCGTAGGAATTGTAAATCAGCGTATATCCGGCAATTCCTGTTTCTTTTTGATAGGCTCTGGAAAATCCTCCGTCAATAACCAGCACCTTGCCCCCGCATTTGACGGGATTCTCGCCATTTTTCGATTTTACAGGAACATGACCATTGATAATATGTCCTGTTTCCGGTGACAGTCCGAATTCCTCCAGAATCCGGTTCACCACCTTTTCATCCTCCAGAAAATGATAGTAGGGATTTTTCTTTTCCTGATGGGTTTCCTTTTCTGCCAGAAAATACCGTTCAAAGGTAGCCATCTTGTCTTTTCCAAACAGAGGGGAATCCCGGTGAAGCCAGATATACCACATCAGATCCCGTCCGTTTTCCCGTTCTGCCGGATCTACTGCCACAAAGCCCTTTCGGATATACCCGTCCAACACCTCATAAAGCTGTTTTCCCTTGTACCGGCCTCCGCAGACAGTCACTGTTTTTAAGGTTCCGTCTTCATTTAACGGAACACAGCCGTGGTACAACAGGTTGCCGTTGTATACCTTATACAGGCTTCCCCTGGACAGCAAAAACCGGATGTGCCGCTGAAGCCGCTCACAGTTTAAGAAGGCTCTCTCCAGCCGTTCCATAATATCTGCCTCTTCTGCCGTCATAGCATACGGATCCGCCGGATCGATCGTGGGAAAATTCGTATCCAGAAGCGGATATTCCTTTCCGTCCAGAGAGATCGTTCCTTTTTCATAATCAATCCGGTGAAGAAGGTTGCGATCCTCCAGTTCCATTTCCGGATGGGCTTTGATAATCTGTCCCTCCACCTTAAACTGAATAATGGAAATGGCCTTATGCATTTTCAGATCCGCTTCCATCTCCTTGGCGTTGTATATTCCGCCGCCCTTCAGCTTAAAGCAGGTACAGGGATCCTCCCGGTATGTATTCACTGCAAAGGTTGCCAGAGGAAGAAGATTGATTCCGTAACCGTCCTCCAGAATGTCAAGATTTCCGTAACGGGCGCAGATGCGAATCACATTGGCAATGCACCCTCTCTGCCCTGCTGCCGCCCCCATCCACAGGATATCATGGTTTCCCCACTGAATATCCACGGAATGATGGGCCATCAACTCATCCATAATCAGATGCGGCCCCGGTCCCCGATCGTAAATATCTCCCAGAATATGCAGATGATCCACAACCAGCCTCTGAATCAGGCGGCAGAGAGCAATGATACACTCCTCCACCCGGCCTACCCGGATAATGGTCTGAACAATGGCATTGTAATAGGATTCCTTATCCGGCACATTGACCTTTTCCGTAATCAGCTCTTCAATCACATAGGCAAATTCCGGAGGCAGAGCCTTTCTCACCTTGGACCGGGTATATTTGCTGGCAGACTGCTTGCAGACTTCGATCAGGCGGTACATGGTAATCCTGTACCAGTCCTCCCGATTGGAAACCTTCTCCAGAATCTGATTCATTTTCTCTCTGGGATAATAAATCAGGGTTGCCAGCTCCTGCTTGTCTTCCATACACAGAGTATTCCCGAAAATCTCATTGACCTTGCGGCGGACGGAACCGGAGCCGTTTTTCATTACATGGGAAAACGCTTCGTATTCTCCGTGAATATCCGTCAGAAAGTGCTCCGTTCCCTTGGGAAGATTCAAAATAGCCTCCAGGTTAATCACCTCTGTCGATGCCTCTGCAATCGTGGGATACAGATCCGAAAGCCGTTCCAGATATCTGACATTTAAATCGCGCAACAGGATTCCTCCTTTCACTCCTCCTCTGTAAGGATATAAGGTGTCGTCTGGTATACATAATAGTTTAGCCAGTTGGCATAAACCGTGTTGGAAAGATTTCTCCAGGTCAGGATCGGTCTGTTTTCCGGATTATCGTCCGGATAATAGTGGCAGGGCAGCTCCGGATTCAGCCCTCTTCCCTGATCCCGGTGAAATTCATTGTTCAGTGTCATCCGGTCATACTCCGGATGTCCCTGAATAAAAATTCTGCTTCCATCCTCATTCACCACAAGAAGCACTCCGGCCTCCTCTGATTCTGCCAGAATATTCAGCTCCTCATGTTTCCGGATATCCTCACTGCGAACCTCCGTATAACGGGAATGGGGGCACATCACATAATCGTCCAGCCCTCTCACCAGAGGAACCTTGTGGTGGAGAACCTTGTGACTGTATACGCCGTTAAGCTTCTTCTCCCTGGGATATTTGGGAATTCCGTAATGGAAATACAGTCCGGCCTGGGCTCCCCAGCAGATGTGAAGGGTGGAATGTACATGGGTGGTGCTCCAGTTCATAATGGCCTTCAGCTCCTCCCAGTAATCTACATCTTCAAATTCCATGTGCTCCACCGGAGCGCCGGTAATAATCATACCGTCATATTTATGTTTTCGAATATCCTCAAAATGCACATAAAATTTATTAATATGGCTGGCTGAGGTATTCTTGGACACATAGGTGGAAAGCATCAGAAAGGTACAGTCCACCTGAAGAGGAGTATTCGACAGGGCTCTTAAAATCTGCAGCTCTGTTTCCTCCTTCATGGGCATTAAATTCAGAATTACCAGCTGAAGCGGACGGATATCCTGGCTCAGCGCCCTTTTTTCATCCATGACGAAAATATTTTCCGACTCCAGAATGGCTCTGGCCGGCAGTTCATTTTGTACTTTAATGGGCATTTTCTGTTCCTCCGATCATATTCAGGAAATCCTCTTCTGAAATGACGGGAATTCCCAGTTCTCTTGCCTTTTTATTTTTTGAAGAATTGGATGTGACATCGTTGTTAATCAGATACGAGGTTTTTGACGTCACGGAACCGGTTGCCTTTCCACCCAGACGCTCAATCTCCTCCTGGAGCGCTTTCCGGTTGGCAAAATGCTCTACCGTTCCAGTAATAACAAACACCTTTCCTTCCAAAACTGCCTCTCCCTGATTTCCTGACTCCTGCTCTATGGTCAGCTCCTCTAAAAGGCTGTCCACAAGCCGGTTGTTTTTCTCATTCCGGAAATAAGAAATCCACGCATCAGCCAGAACCTCTCCGATTCCGTCCACTGCCGTCAGGGCCTCTTTGTCTGCAGACCGCATGGCTGCAAAATCATAATGGAATTCCCGGCACAGCATTTTTGCATTTGCAAGGCCGATTCCTGTAATTCCCAATCCGTAAATCACCCGGGGAAGTGTTGTATCAGAAGCCTTTTTCACCGCTGCCGTCAGATTGTCATAGGACTTCTGTCCAAAGCCCTCCATGGAAACAATGGCCTCCTGATGGCGATCCAGATGAAAAATATCTGCATAGGTGTGAATAAAGCCTGCAGCAATAAACCGTTCCAGAGTTGCCTCGGAAAGTCCGTCAATATTTAAGGCATCTCTGCTGACCAGAAGGGCAAAGCTCTTTACTTTTTTGGCCTGACAGTCCGGATTGGTGCAGTAAAGGGCCTTCACATCCTTAACCTGGCGAATCTGTGTTTCCCCGCCGCAGACAGGACAGTGGCCGGGAATCGAAACCGTACCGCTGCGCGTCAGATTTTCCGCAATCTGAGGGATAATCATATTGGCCTTGTAAACCGTAATCACATCTCCCTCTCCCAGCTCCAGAGCCTCCATAATACTGATGTTGTGAACACTGGCTCTGCTGACTGTGGTTCCCTCCAGCTCCACCGGTTCAAAAATCGCCACGGGATTAATAAGACCTGTGCGGGAAGCGCTCCACTCAATTTCCTTTAAATGGGTTTCTCTGATTTCATCCGCCCATTTAAATGCAATGGAATTGCGGGGGAATTTTGCCGTCCGTCCAAGGGAATCCCCATAGGCAATATCATCCATCAGAAGCACCAGTCCGTCAGAGGGAATATCATAGGTCTGGATTTTTTCTGCAAATCGAGAAACTGCTTCCGGAAGATTCTCCCTCTCCACCTCCTGATACTCCACAACATCAAAGCCCTGGTTCTTCAGCCACTGGAACTGCTGCTTCCGGGAATTTCCGAAATCCACGCCGTCAGCCCGTACCAGCATAAATGCCTCAAAGTGAACGTTTCTCTGTGCCGTAATCTGATTATTCAGCTGGCGCACAGACCCGCTGCACAGATTCCGCGGATTTTTATACCGTGCGTCCACATCCTCGATCTCTTCGTTGATCCGCGCAAAATCCGAATATTTAATCACTGCCTCGCCTCGTAAAATCAGGGTTCCCTGATAGGAAATCCGCAAAGGAACATTGGCAAACACACGGGCGTTTCCCGTAATTACCTCCCCAATTTCCCCGTTTCCTCTGGTAACGGCCTTGACAAGTTCTCCTCCCTCATAGGTCAGCACAATGGTCAAACCGTCCAGCTTCCAGGACAACAGCCCTTTCTGGCTGCCCAGCCACTCCTGAAGTGCTCCAACATCCTTTGTTTTATCCAAAGACAGCATCGGAGCCTCATGCTCCTCCTTGGGAAGCTCGCTTAATACCTCGTAGCCTACCTTCTGCGTAGGGCTTCCTGCCATCACCACCCCTGTTTCCTTTTCCAGCTCCAGCAGCTCATCATACATACTGTCATACCGGAAATTGCTCATAATCTCCCGGCTTTCCTGATAATAGGCCTTTGCCGCTTCCGACAAAACGGCAATCAGCTCCTTCATCCGGGAAAGCCTTCTGTCCTGATTCTGTTCCATAAATTTATGACTCCTCCTCTTCCCGCTCCATTCTGGCCTGTTCCAGCTGCCACTGCAGCTCCTCCAGCTCCTGGGGAGTCACTCTCCTGTAATCCCCTGTATTCAGTCTGCCCAGATGAATGTTCATAATACGCACCCGCTTTAAGGTCACTACATGATAGCCCAGGGCTTCACACATCCGGCGGATCTGCCGGTTCAGTCCCTGAGTCAGTGTAATCTGAAAGGTTTTCTTTCCCAGCGCCTTCACCTTACAGGGTCTTGTTGTCACATTCAGCTCCTTTAATTCCACTCCCTCCTGCATTTTTTTAATAAATGCAGAGTTAAAGGGCTGATCCACAGTTACAATATATTCCTTCTCATGGAAATTTCCCGCATGCATAATCTCATTCGCCAGATCTCCCTGATTTGTCATCAAAAGAAGGCCTTCCGAATCCTTGTCCAGACGTCCCACCGGGTATACTCTGGCAGGATAATGAATCAGCTCGACTACATTCATGGCCCGGTCCTTGTCAGAAGTAGTGCAGACCACTCCCCTCGGCTTATTTACAGCCAGCAAAACCGGCTTTACCTTTTTTTCCCCGGCTCCCTGTCCTACCGGTTTACCGTCGCATACAATCGCTTCCTGTCCGGTTACTTTTTCTCCCATTCCGGCCTTTCGTCCGTCAATGGTCACTTTTCCTGCTTCAATCAGGCGATCCGCCTCCCGGCGGGAACAAACACCCTGTTCACTTAAATATTTATTCAAACGAATTGGTTCCATATTCTGTCCTTTCCTTTGCTCTTTCCCCGGGATCCGGAGATCGTCCATGTTCCCCTGTATGGTATACTGCTATTTTCGTATATTCTTTTGATTTTGTCAATCCGCCCCAAAGCTTCCCTTTTCCTGCATGGCAGTCTCTGCGGAACATTTTTCCTTCACAGGATATGCTTTCCCCGAAAAAGAAAAAAAGGGGGAAGACCCGAACTATAATCCAGATTTTCCCCATTTAATCAATATCTCTTATTCATGCAAATCTGCTGTCATCGTATAAACATGGCATCCCCGAAGCTGAAGAAGCGATAGCGCTCTTTAATGGCCTCATCATAGGCATGAAGCACATGCTCTCTTCCTGCCAGGGCGGAAACCAGCATCACCAGAGTGGATTCCGGCAGATGAAAATTGGTAATCAGGCAGTCCAGAATCTTAAACTGATATCCCGGGTAAATAAAAATCTCAGTCCAGCCGCTTCCTGCCCGCAGAATTCCGTCTTCTCCTGTTGCAGACTCAAGGGTCCGGCAGCTGGTAGTTCCCACACAGATTACCCGTCCGCCTGCGGCCTTTGTTTCATTGATTTTCTTTGCTTCTGCTTCCTCCACCATATAAAATTCCGAATGCATATGGTGATCCAGAACATTTTCCACCTTTACCGGACGGAAGGTTCCCAGTCCCACATGGAGGGTGACATGGGCAATTTTAACGCCCATCTCCTGGATCTCCTCCAGAAGCTCCTTTGTAAAATGCAGTCCTGCTGTCGGCGCTGCCGCAGAGCCCTCGTGCTTTGCGTAAACGGTCTGATAACGGTTTTTATCCTGAAGCTGATGGGTAATGTAGGGCGGCAGAGGCATCTGACCAAGCTGATCCAGAATCTCCTCAAAAATACCGTCATAGGAAAACTGGATCAGACGGTTTCCCTCATCTACAACATCCAGCACCGTTCCCTTTAACAATCCGTCACCAAACTCCAGCACTGCACCGGGGCGGCATTTTTTTCCCGGCTTTACCAAAGTCTCCCAGATATCATTTTCCCGCCGCTTTAACAGCAGTACCTCAATCTTTGCCCTGGTATCCTCCTTCACGCCAAACAGACGCGCCGGAATGACCTTGGTATCGTTAATTACAAGGCAGTCCCCCGGTTTTAAATAAGAAACAATATCCCGGAAGTGCCTGTGCTCGATTTCACCGGTTTCTTTATCCAGCACCAGAAGTCTGGATGAAGACCGATCCTCCAGAGGATCCTGTGCAATCAGTTCCTGCGGCAAATCAAAATAAAAGTCCTTTACATTCATCATTTCCATGTTTTTATCCTGCTCTCTGTGTATGATTCTTTCAAATTCTGTTCAAAAGTCGAATCTTCTCCTGTCTTTATGCCCCCGGTGCCGCTGCTGTACTGCTCTGCGCCCCGTCTGTTCCTGCGTCAGACGGTTCCTGGGCTCCTGAAGATTCCTGCTGCCCGGACGCCTCCGGCACAAATGCCTCGATCGTCTCCTCTTCAGCTTCCGACTGGCTTTCCTCAGTCTCTGTCTCTTCGGAAGATTCTGTCTCTTTTTCTGCAGAAGCAGAAGACTCCTCACTGGCTGCCGTGGTTTCTGCCACAACGATTTGCTGCTCCGGCTCTTCCCCATAAACAGGAGAACCGTCCCGCAGTACGCCGTAAATGGAATTCAGCTCCTCGTCAGCAGTCAGCGCCTCCTTCAGCCTGACATTCACTCCTGATGCCAGACGGCGTACCTCCTCAGAATGGCTGATTCGATCTGCGAAATCAATCTCCGCCTCTGTCAGGGCATCGTTGCTGCGGATCAGATAATTGCCCTCAGCATCACGGTACACATAGCACCACATAATCATCGGCGCTGCGGTCTTTGCCGAATAAAACCGGATATCATAAAGGGTATACACCAGCCAGGTATCTGCCGTTTCCCCGTCCATCACATAGGTAGCAATATTTTCAAATTCCTGCACATACTTGGCATTGCTGCGCAGCCGTTTCCGCTCTGCCTCCAGCTCAGCCTCCGTCTGCTCTCCCCTGCCGTAAATCCGGCTCATGGCTTCTGCATCAGAATCCTCTCTTGCTGCAAAATAGGTCTTCATCAGACTGAGAATTTCCGGAACCCGGTCTCTCTGCAGTCCCTCCATCTCCGGAATCTCCACAGCTTCTGATTCAGATTCGTCTTCCGCGTCTGTCTCCTCTGTCTGCTGTTCTGACTCCGTTCCGCTCTCTGCTTCCATAGTCACGGAGGGCTCCTGGTTTTCTGCCTTTTTTGCCTTTCCATGATCCGCAATCACAATAATAATCATCAATATAATCACGATTAACGGAATGGCGGCTGCTGTCAAAAGGGCTCTCTGTTCTTCGTCTGCCCCGCTCCGTTTCCGAAATCTTTTGTTTTCTTTCATTCCACCACCTCCGTGAGATTATTCAGATCCTTATCATAGCAAAATACAAAAAAAAATGCAATAATACCCCTTGCAAAACAAAAAAAAATATAGTATTATATAGAAGATGCGTCTGTAGCTCAGTGGATAGAGCAGTGGCCTCCGGAGCCGCGTGCGGAGGTTCGATTCCTCTCAGACGCATTTTTTGTTGCAAAAATCGCTTTATTACATTAAATTAAGAAAGTATTTTCTCGACGCTTTAAACTGGAAAACCTCTGGAAAAACAAGGCTTCAGAGCATTTTTCTGTTTGAAGCCTCACATGGCTGAAGGAGCGCAGAAATAAAAAAGAGGTGGAAAATCTTATGATAAAAGCAGTAATTTTTGATATGGATGGAATTATCATAGACAGCGAACTGGAATATCTGAAAATCGAGCTGGAATTTGCACGGACGAAGAATCCCCGGGTACAGTTAGAAGATCTGTTCGGCATGGTAGGCTCCTCCCGGGAAGATGCATGGAGCTGCATGGCCCGCGCTGTCTGCAACGGTCAGACCTGGCAGCAGCTGCGGGATGAATTCCGCTCCTCTGTAGACATCTATGCACAGATGGACTACCGGCGCATCTTCCGGAAAGAAATTCCCGGCATCCTCGACCGGCTTCAGGGAATGGGCCTTCGCCTGGCTCTTGCCTCCTCCACCGGTCTTCCTGTCATCAACCGGGTTCTGACAGAAAATAACATTCATCATTATTTTGAAGAAATTGTCTCCGGCGCTCAGTTTAAACGGAGCAAGCCGGATCCGGAAATCTATCACTATACAGCAGGAAAACTGAAGCTTCCGGAAAATCAGTGTCTGGCCGTAGAAGATTCCTCCTTCGGCGTTACTGCAGCATACCGGGCGGGAATGCATATTGCTGCTTTATATGATTCCCGCTTCCACTTTGATCAGTCCCTGGCCGACTTCCGGATCAAACATCTGGAGGAGGTTGTGGACATTGCCGGAAAGCTGCAGCAAGATTAATCTATTGTTTCAGATACCGCTTCACATATCTGCCTGTATAGGACTCCGGATTCTCTGCAACCTCTTCCGGAGTTCCTTCGGCAATCACTCTGCCGCCGCCTTCTCCGCCCTCCGGGCCAATATCAATCAGATAATCTGCAGATTTGATCACATCCAGATTGTGTTCAATCACTACAACCGTATTTCCACCATCTGAAAGCCTTCTGAGAATCTCCACCAGCTTATGAACATCTGCAAAATGAAGTCCTGTCGTAGGCTCATCCAGAATATAAATCGTCTTTCCTGTTCCTCTCCTGCTCAGCTCTGCAGCCAGCTTAATTCGCTGGGCCTCTCCTCCGGAAAGCTCTGTGGACGGCTGCCCCAGACGGATATAGGAAAGCCCCACATCATTCAGTGTAGAAATCTTCCGGTATATCGAAGGAATATTCTCAAAGAAGCTCATCGCCTCCTCCACCGTCATATTCAGAACATCATAAATACTCTTTCCCTTGTAGCGCACCTCCAGAGTCTCCCGGTTATAGCGCTTACCTCCGCAGACCTCGCAGGGTACATAGACATCGGGGAGGAAATGCATTTCAATCTTGATAATCCCGTCGCCGCTGCAGGCCTCACACCGGCCGCCTTTTACATTAAAACTGAACCGGCCTTTATTGTATCCTTTGGCCTTTGCATCAGGAGTCGATGCAAACAAATCCCGGATCATATCAAACACACCTGTATAGGTGGCGGGATTCGAGCGGGGTGTTCTTCCGATAGGAGACTGATCAATCGCAATCACCTTGTCCAGCTGTTCCACTCCCTCCAGCTTCTTAAACTTTCCCGGAATGGTTCTTGCCCGGTTCAGCTTCCGCGCCAGGGCTTTATAGAGAATCTCATTGACCAGAGAGCTCTTTCCCGAGCCGGACACACCGGTTACACAGGTCATCACACCCAGAGGAAAACGAACGTCAATCTGCTTCAGATTGTTCTCTGCCGCTCCCCGGACTGTCAGCCAGCCTGTCGGGATTCTGCGCTTCTCCGGCACCGGAATCTGAATCCGTCCGCTCAGGTAAGCGCCTGTCACCGATTCCGGACACTGCATAATCTCCTCTGCTGTTCCGGCTGCCACAACCTGTCCCCCATGTTCTCCGGCTCCCGGCCCGATATCCACAATATAATCGGCTGCCCGCATGGTATCCTCATCATGCTCCACAACAAGAACCGTATTTCCCAGATCCCGCAGGTGCAGCAGAGTAGAAAGCAGCTTGTCATTGTCCCTCTGATGAAGGCCGATGCTTGGCTCATCCAGAATATAGGCCACTCCCACCAGACCGGAGCCGATCTGGGTTGCCAGACGGATCCTCTGGGCCTCTCCTCCGGAAAGGGTTCCTGTGGCTCTTGACAAAGACAGATACTCCAGACCTACATTCAGCAGAAAGTCCAGTCTGGCCTTCACTTCCTTTAAAATCTGGGAACCGATCGATTCCTGCATCTGCGTCAGCTTCAGATTCTCCATAAACTCCCGGCATTTGCGGATAGAAAGCTCCGTCACCTGGTAAATATTCTGATCTCCTACGGTCACGGCAAGAGAGCTTGCCTTCAGCCGCTGGCCCTTACATGATTTACATGGAGTAATCCGCATAAATGTCTCATACTCCGCCTTGGAATTCTCAGAATACGTTTCCCGGTATCTCCGCTCCACATTTTTCAGAAGGCCTTCAAAGGCTACGTCATAGACACCTTCTCCCCGCTGGCCCTTATAATGAACCTTAATCTCACGTCCCTCGGTTCCGTAAATCAGCACGTCATGAATTTCCTTTGGATAATCTTCAAAAGGCGTGTCCAGATCAAATCCATACTCCTTTGCAAGTGCATCCAGAATGGCTCTGGTAAAGCTTCCCTTGTCCGTACAGGACTGCCAGCCCAGCACCACAATCGCACCCTGCAGAATGCTTAAAGACTTATCCGGAATCATCAAATCCTCGTCAAATTCCATCTTATATCCCAGACCAAAGCAGTCGGGGCAGGCTCCAAAGGGATTGTTAAAGGAAAAGCTTCTTGGCTCCACCTCCTCGATACTGATTCCGCAGTCGGGACAGGAGAAATTCATACTGAACTGAATCCCTTCCCCTCCAATCACATCCACCAGCATCAGACCGTCTGAAAGTCCCATAACCGTCTCAATCGAATCTGTAAGGCGCTTTTCAATCCCCTCTCTGACTGCAAGACGATCCACCACAATCTCGATATTGTGCTTAATATTTTTCTCCAGCTTAATCTCTTCTGACAGCTCATAAAGATTTCCGTCAATCCGGACTCTCACATAGCCGCTTCGTCTGGCCTGCTCCAGAAGCTTTACATGCTCTCCCTTCCGTCCCCTTACCACCGGAGCCAGAAGCTGGATCTTCGTCCGCTCCGGCAGCTCCATAATCTGATCCACCATCTGATCAATGGTCTGCCTGCGAATCTCCCGTCCGCACTTTGGGCAGTGAGGAATTCCGATTCTCGCATACAAAAGTCTCAGATAGTCATAGATCTCTGTCACTGTTCCCACCGTTGATCTGGGATTCCTGTTGGTTGATTTCTGATCAATGGAAATCGCAGGAGAAAGCCCTTCAATACTCTCCACATCCGGCTTCTCCATCTGTCCCAAAAACTGTCTCGCATAGGAAGACAGGGATTCCATATATCGTCTCTGTCCCTCCGCGTAAATCGTATCAAATGCCAGAGATGATTTGCCGGAGCCGCTTAACCCCGTCAGCACCACCAGCTCATTTCTCGGAATATCCAGAGAAATATTCTTCAGATTGTGCTCATTGGCACCACGTATCTTGATATACTGCTTTGCCATGCTTTAAACCCTTCCTTTATCGTTCCACCGCCTCAGCCTCAAAAAGCCTTCCGGCAGATTCCAGACACCTGTCTGCTGCTCTCAGGAGGTCTTTCTTCTGCCTCCTGTCCGTATTCTGCGTAGCTGATCTGTATTTTATCACAGACCGGCCTCATTTGCAAACATTTGTTCGGACTGTCTTTTCCTTTTCCGACTCTCCGTCATGCAGGTTCCTGATTAATTTTTATGTCACATTAAATTGTTTTTTTTATAACAAAATATGATAATAAGTCTGATTTTGTTATTTTATTTTCATAATTGTCAAGTAAATAACTTATGTTGACTTTCTCCAAACTGTCATGATAGAATAAATCAAACGAAAAAAAAGAAAAAAGGAGGTAACACCTTGAGTATTTGTGTCATTACCGGCGGAACCACCGGAATCGGAGCTGAAGCAAGAGCCCTTTTACAGCAGCAGGGCCATGAAGTATTAAACATTGACTATAAAGGCGGAGATATTCTGGCAGACCTTTCCAGCAAAGAGGGACGTGAGCTTGCCATAAAAGCAGTCTGGGAGCGCTATCCCGACGGCATCGATATTTTAATCTGCAATGCAGGCGTCGGCCCCACGGCACCTCCAAAAATGATTTTTTCCCTGAACTTTTTTGCCTGTGTTGATCTGGCAGAGGGACTCCGTCCCCTTTTAAAGAAAAAACGCGGAAACTGTGTGATTACCTCCTCCAACTCCATTACCAATATGACCGTGCGTATGGACTGGGTAGACATGCTTTCCAACGTTATGGATGAGGATCGTGTTCTTGAATATGCTGATACGATTCCCAGAAACCTGACCCCGTCCTGCTACAGTTCTTCCAAGCATGCGCTTGCAAGATGGGTCCGCAGAATCTCTGCCTCCTGGGCTGTAGACGGACTGCGCATCAACTCCGTTGCCCCCGGCAACACAACCACCCCCATGACTCAGGGCATGACAGAGGCGCAGAGAGACGCTGCTCTTCTGATTCCTATTCCCACCCGCTATGGTACCAGAGAATTTCTGGATGCTAAAGAAATTGCCAACGCCATGGTCTTTCTCGCTTCGCCTCAGGCCAGCGGAATCAATGGTGTGATCCTGTTTGTAGACGGCGGCATTGATGCCCTGCTGCGCTCAGAACGATTCTAAAGGGAAAGGAGAACTGTTATGACATTGTTAGAGCAATATATGGACTGTATGCAGAAGGGCGACTGCGTCGCACTGGCTGATTTATTTACGGATCACGGCGTGATCCACGACTCCTCCACTATTAAGGCAGGAATGGATACCCTCCATCTGGAAGGAAAGATGGCCATTGAAATGATGTTCCACCATAAATTCGGATTTAACGGCGGTCCCTTCCCCATCTCCGGCATCCGGTACTTTGATGAGCGGATCGTCTGGTATTTTATTACCTACAATGGAAAAGTTGTTCCCGTTATGGCAACTCTTTCCGAAATGGAAGATGGAAAAATCAAACGGCTGAATATTTATCCCCTGTAAAACATTTTTCTGCAAACCCGTTTTTCATCACAGGAGATATCTCCTCATACACAAAAAGAGACTGTGAAAAACAAATCTGTTCTTCACAGTCTCTTTTTTGCATTTTTATCAGAAATCCTTAGAAATCAACCTCTGTACCGTAGAAGGTGCACTTAAACAGCTTTGCCATCTGCTCCGGATTGATGGATCTGGGATTAGAACCGGTGCATGCATCACCAACTGCATTTGCAGCAATCTCATCCAGCTTCTCCAGGAACTCGTCTTCCTTCACACCAAACTCCTGAATGGTCTTCGGAATATTCATCGCGCGGTTAAATTCTTCAATCTTCTCGATCAGAGCATTTACCTGAGCTTTTTCAGAGGTTCCGCCCAGACCTACACGTCTTGCAATATCTGCATATCTTCTCATAGCTTCCGGCTCATGAGCATTGTACTTAATAACATACGGAAGGTAGATTGCATTTGCACAGCCATGAGGAATATGACCGGTAGAGAATGCAGCGCCGGTCTTGTGAGCCATGGAATGTACAATACCAAGCAGGGCATTGGAGAATGCCTGGCCTGCAAGACACTGAGCATAGTGCATCTGCTCTCTTGCATCCATATCCTTCTTATAAGACTGCGGCAGATAATCAAATACCATCTCAATTGCCTTGATTGCCAGCGGATCGGTAAACGGGCTGTTCAGGGTAGAAACGTATGCTTCGATTGCATGGGTCAGAGCATCCATACCGGTATAAGCTACCTGCTTGATGGGAAGGCTTTCAACCAGCTCCGGATCAATAATTGCCACATCCGGTGTAATCTCAAAATCTGCCAGCGGATACTTGATTCCCTTTGCATAATCTGTGATTACAGAAAATGCGGTTACCTCTGTTGCTGTTCCGGAGGTAGAGGGAATTGCACAGAAATGAGCCTTTGTTCTCAGCTTCGGGAAATTAAACGGAGTAATCAAATCCTCAAAGGTTGTATCCGGATATTCATAGAATGCCCACATTGCCTTTGCTGCGTCAATGGGAGAACCGCCGCCGATAGAAACAATCCAGTCCGGCTGAAACTCCGTCATAGCTGCTGCACCCTTCATAACTGTCTCAACAGAAGGATCCGGCTCAACACCTTCAAAAAATCTTACTTCCATTCCTGCTTCCTTCAGATAAGCCTCTACCTTGTCAAGAAAGCCGCCTTTTCTCATGGAGCTTCCTCCGGAAACAACAATTGCTCTCTTACCGGAAAGGTTTTTCAGATTTTCCAGGGAACCCTTTCCATAATATAAGTCTCTGGGTAATGTAAATCTAGCCATCTCAATATCCTCTTTTCTTTTTGATGAATCAAAACTTGTTAAATTATTAACATTTTACTGCTTTTTCTTCAATTAGTCAAGAGGTTTTTTGATATTTTTTTAACACACTATTGAGAAAACTGTTTAAAAACCGTCAGTTTTATTCTATTTTGTTCCTTATCCTTTTCCTTTTCCTACAGGCAGGAAGCTCCGTTTGTTTCAATTACTTTCTTGTACCAATAGAAACTGTCTTTCGGAATTCTTGCTAAATCTTTTAAGTCCTCATCATCTCTGTTTACATATACCAGACCATATCTCTTCTGGTATCCGTTGCTGGTGCTGAGTACGTCAACAAAGGACCATGGCAGGAATCCTCTTACATCTACGCCCAGTTCGATAGCTCTGTGAATGGACTGGAGATGCTTGGTCCAGTAATCAATCCGGTAATCATCATGAACCTTTCCGTCTTCCAGAACGTCTCTGGCGCCCAGACCGTTTTCTGTAATAATCATGGGAATTTCGTAACGCTGATAAATGTCTCTTAATAAGTATTCCATACCGGTTGGATCAATGGTCCAGTCCCAATCGTTCGTATCTGCATTGGGATTCTTCATATACTGATAGAAATCCGGCATTACTTCGTAAGCGCCCATAGCGCCCTTCTTACCGCTTAAATTGCTCTTTGCCTCAGTCAGCTCATTCTTATCTGCATCCGGGAAACGAACGCATTTGCTTGCGTAATAGTTAACTCCCAGGAAATCCAGCTTTCCTTCTGCCAGAATATCCATATCGCCTTCTTCAATTACCGGAGCCATGTTGTGCTCTTCCAGATAACGGAATGCGCCTACCGGATACTTGCCCTTGAAGTAAATATCCAGGAAGAAGTGATTCTTCAGATCTTCTGCATTCAGCATTGCCAGCATATTCTTGGGGCTGGAATCCAGTCCATATACCGGAGAATAGCCGATGGCTGCGCCGGAACGGCCGCCTTCTACCAGCTCGTGAATCAGCTTGCTGAGTCTTGCCTGTCCCAGGTTCATGTGATGGTTAATCTGGAACTTAATCTGAGGATTGTCATGATATTTTTCCGGAACATAGTTTTTCTTTTTCCAGAATTCCACAATAATACTCTGCTCATTGATAATCAGCCAGTCTTTGATTCTGTCACCGTATCTGCGGATCAGGAACTCGCCGTAAGCCACGAAATCCTCTACACTCTGGCGGTTTACCCATCCGTCATACTTGTCAACCAGTGCCATTGGCATATCATAATGGTAAATTGTCGGTACCGGCTTAATTCCATTGGCAACCAGCTCGTTTACCAGGTTATCGTAGAACTCAAGTCCTTTTGGATTCACCTCTCCCGTTCCATCCGGGAAGATTCTGGACCAGGAGAAAGAAAAGCGATATGCTGTAAATCCACATTCCTTCATCAAAGCAATATCTTCTTTATAGCGATGATAATGATCGCTGGCTACGCTGGCATCTGCAAATCCGGTTCCGCGATTTAAAATATCCATCTGGGATAATTTTTTGCCATCCTCTTCTGCAGCGCCCTCTACCTGATATGCGCTGGTAGATGCGCCCCATAAAAAGTTCTCCGGCATGGTTTTCTTCATCATTTCGCTCATACTTTCTCCTTATTTACCCATTTTCTCATAAAAGCTTTCAAATACAGCAATCATCTTGTCTGTCATGTGAATTTCAGACATTACCGTCATCAGGGTATCCTGAGCATGGCTGAACAGCATACTGGGCTGGATTTTTTCTTCTCCTGAAATTTCTGCCTGGATCATTTCTGTCTGTGCATTGTGTGCTTCAGAAATATGGCTGTGCGCCTCCTTCATATGCTCTTTTGCACCTGCGAAATCAAACTGTCCTACACAGTCCAATGCTTTGCCAGCTGCATTTCTGGCGTCGCCGGCTGCAATTACAATCTGCATGGCAACCTGAACGACCTTATCATCATCTTGAAATAACATTTCTCCCATAAAAAGTTCTCTCCTTTCTGAAAAGCAGTGTTCCTGCAAGAGAAACACTGCTATATCGGGCAATTTTCAATATTATGCTGCCGTTGTCTCTTCCTCTACGCACTGTTTCTCGTATACCTTGAAGAATGGATACCAGGTCATCAGATAAATAGCAAACAGCAGGATATAAACCGGAACTGCTCTCCAGTCTCCTGTAATCATTACGCTGGAGAACGGAGCGAGAATCTGTCCAACCTGTACCATTGTGCACGGAATCTTCAGCAGGCCATAGTGCATGGTCAGCCAAACAACTGCCGGACCTGTAATACTGTTAATCAGAATGGGCAGCATCAGAAGCGGATTAAATACAACCGGTGCACCGAACATCAGCGGCTCATTGATATTAAACAGGGACGGTCCGATACAAATCTTACCCATGGTTTTCAGTTTTTTACTCTTGGAACGCAGCATTAAAACGTTTAACGGAAGTGTGCCTCCACGTCCGCCCATGGTAATCAGAGCTGCAGTAAATACTGCCTCACTGGTAGCAATGTTCAGCGGAGCATGGCCGTTTGCAACAGCTTCGATATTCTCTGCGATTGCTACCATGAAAATCGGAGTGGTAACTGCGTTGAATACCCAGCTGGAAATACCCATAGAGTAGAAAATAACAGGTACAAAACAAATCAGAATGAAACCGGGCAGAGTCTGAGCGCCCTTCTGCAGCGGCATAAACAGACTTACCAGCATATCATACAGATCCAGCTTCAGTACATTGGCAAAAATCATGGATAAGCCTAATGTAATGGTAATCGGAATAATGTTGTTAATCCAGTCTCTTACAAAATCCGGAAGTGTATCATTGTTCTCCAGAACGTGAAGCTTTGCATACAGATGGAATACGATGGCTACAAACAGACCAACAACGATACCCATCATGATACCGGCGGCTCCAATACGTCCGTTGGAAATCTGGAACACTCCATCCACAACCTCCGGACGGCACAGCATTAAATATGCAGCAATGGAAATCAGAGCTGCGTTAATCTGATACTCGCCATGTCCCAGCTTCAGCATTGCTTCATGGGTAATCAGGAATGCTACGAAGATTGCCAGCAAACCAAAGGAAAAGTTTGCAATCGGGCTTAAGTCTGGTAAAAATGATAAATAGGAACGGAATACATTATAGAAGAAGATCAGGGAACCTGTCAAAATGATAGGCAGAACCTTCTTCATTGTACTTGCTACAGTATCAATCCACGGGTTTGCAAATACCTCTCTCGCCTTCGGGGCAAAGACCTCGGAAAGCCATTTCATCAAACGTTCCATCCTGTTATCCGTCCTTTCTCTCTGAAACTTTTACTGCAAAGTCTACCAGCGCTGCTCCGTCTAAAGTAGAATAAATATCTGCCGGAATCAGGTCTACCTTAATTCCATGAGGCTCACACTCTGCTTTAAACTTGGGAAGTGCACTTGCATAATGCGGGCCGACTAAAAGAACGTCCATCTTGTCCATGTACTCGCTTACCACGCTCTCACTGCGCGCTTCAATGGACATGTCGATTTTCCCCTTCTTTGCCGCCTGTCTTGCCTTCTGTGCCAGAAATCCGCTGGAGAATCCAGCTCCGCAGCACAATAACACTCTGATAGTTGCCATAACTTAATACCTCCTATGTATTTAATTAAATTTTTTATAACCCTTCTTGTTCTGCCCAGTGAATGAGCTCAAGCAAAGTATCATAACTTTTTGTCTGTATAAGATGTTCCATACGCTTTTCATCCATCATAAAGCGCGGCGCCACCCTGTAAAAGTCCTCCAGATTTTCCTCCTTCTTCGACGAAATCGACAGCAGGAATACAATCTGAACTTCGTAATGATGCCACCATACCGGCTTTTCCAGGATTCCCACGCTGACAAAGGTTGTTTCTGTCATAGGCCGGTACGGATGAGGAATTGCAATATGCGGACACAAATCTGTCTGCATCAGATTTTCCCTCTCCAGAACAGCATTTTCAAAACCTTCCGGAAGACTGCGGACCTCTCCAATCCTTCTGCACAGTTCATGCAGAACCTGCTCCCGGGTATCTCCTTTTATATCAGTAAAAAAAAGTGTTTTATCAAAATAAGTCTCAATGCCTTTCCGTCCGCTATGCTTCAAAATCCGCTCCACTTCCGCCACATTATGGCGTTCAAAGAAATACTGTACCTCGTAAACAGGAACCGGTATTGAAACAGATACAGGAACCGTAGAAAACACATAATCTACCTGCGAAAAATCTTTCCGGGCCAGAGACTCAATATTACAGGTTTCCACCTTGTCCAGATATTCCCCGAATACTTCCCGGAACCGGTATTCAAACAGCTTTGCGCTTCCGGCTCCTGACGCACACACCAGAAGGATATTATGACGATGGCGTTCCTGATCCTGGCGTTTCATCGAAAGAGCAAAGCACAGTGCCAGATAACCAATCTCCGCTTCCGGTACAATGGTATGAAAATACTCGGAAAGCACCGTAGAGGCATGAGCCGCAACTACATATGGAAAGCTGTAATTTGATTTAATCTCCTGAAGAATGGGATTATCTATTCTAAGCCCGTATTGAAGGCGAATCCGTAAAGGTACCATATGCTGCCGCAATGTGGCATTTAAGTCAAAGTCGGAACTAAAATCCAGGGAAAACGCTTCCTGTACCCGGTTCAGCATCTGATTAACCAGCTGGTTGATCTCCATGTCAATTACCAGATTGCCTTTGTCGCTTTCCACCACTCTCTTTTTTCCGGAAAGCTGAATTGCAATATATTTGATCTCCGGAATCGGAATAGTTATATTCAGAGAGCTGCGTAAACCTTCCGCACACAGGCGGGCCGCATAAATATCGCTTTCCTGCAAAAACCCGCTGTCTGTAATTTCTTCCATCCGGATAAAAAAGCCCTGCTCCTGACGGTAGATTGCAATCTGTATCTGAAGCACAATGTTGGGAATATCCATTTCATAAATGGTATATCCGCACTGTTTTACACTGTCTAAAATCACACTGCGAATCAGCTCCGAATCCTTCAGCTCTCTCTGAATCTCCTGAATCCACTGATCCCGGAACTCATAGAAGACTGCGCAAAGACAAATTCTCTTGGCAAACTCGCTTCCGCACATACGCAGCCCGTAGTACGGTTTTCGTTCCAGTTCCAGATGATAACGATTCAAATACTGTTCAACCGTTTTTAAATCCAGAGATAAGGTTTTTCGGGATATGTACATCTTTTCGCAGAGCTCTTCTGCCTTGATATAAGCAGAAGAAACAAAAAAAGAGCAATAATATATTCAACTCTCTGCCTTCCTGTCTGCGGATAGACCGGAGAAGTTTTTCCCTTCATAAACGCCTGATAGGTTTCTCTATCCTTTACCTGAATCCGAAGTCCCAGGTTTCTCCGCCGCTCAATATCAGCTCCGTTCTGCTCCAACAGCTCTTTCAGCTGATTTACCTGCATCCGGACCGTTCTCTCACTAATCTGCAGTTTCTTTGCAATTGATTCAACATTCAGATAGGTTTCTTCTGACAGAACCGCCAGCAAAGCATCTAACCTTTCGTCCATCTGCATAGCGCGCTCCTCCGTCTCTATGGTTCTATGAAAACACTCATGCGAACTGGCAGATACATTCTCTATATGTCTCAGTATATCCTTAATAAAGACTTCATCAATCCCACTTTCTTCCAATAGCTTTCGGCAAAAACTACACCGAAATCACCTTTTCCTAAAAAAAATTGAGGTGGTATTCCATCGAATACCACCTCATTGGATTGGTGTCAGATATTATTCACTTACTTCCTGAGACTCTGTTTCTTCTGTTCTCTCCGGTTCCTTCGCTGCCACCGGTTCTTCCACTGTCTCCGGCTCCTTCACTGCTTCCGGCTTTTCCACTGCCTCCGGCTCTTTTCCACGGTTTAAAATCTCCATGAATTCCTCTCCGGTAATAGTCTCTTTTTCCAGAAGATAAGCAGCAATTTCATTCAGCTTTCCTGCATTGGCCTTTAAAATTTCCATAGCCTTTGCATACTGTTCCTTCACAATCCGGATTACCTCTTCATCTACCATACGGGCCGTATCCGGAGAACAGGTCATGGAGGTATCAGCGCTCAGATACGGATTGTTTACCGTCTCTAAGGCAACCATACCAAACTGGTCACTCATGCCGTACCGGGTTACCATGGCTCTGGCAATCCTGGTTGCCTGCTCAATATCATTGGCCGCACCTGTTGTGATGGAACCAAACATGAACTCTTCTGCCGCCCGGCCGCCGGTGAAGGTGGCAATCTTGTTAAGAGCCTCCTCCTTGCTCATCAGGAATCTTTCTCCCTCGTCCACCTGCATGGTATATCCCAATGCACCGGAGGTTCTGGGGATAATGGTAATTTTATGAACAGGAGCGCTGTGGCTCTGGCAGGCCGCTACCAGTGCATGGCCGACCTCATGGTAGGAGACAATCCTCTTCTCATCTACAGAAACGCCGGAATCCTTTTTCTGATAGCCGGCAATAACTACCTCCACGCTTTCCTCCAGATCTGCCTGGCTGACTACGCTGCGTCCCTGGCGAACCGCCCGGAGAGCGCCCTCGTTAATAATATTGGCCAGCTCTGCGCCGCTGGCACCTGAGGTTGCCCGGCCAATAGCATCGAAATCCACATTGTCAGAAAGCTTGACCTGCTTTGCATGAACCTTCAGAATCGCCACACGACCCTTCAGATCCGGAAGCTCCACAGGAATTCTCCGGTCAAACCGGCCCGGACGAAGCAGGGCCTTATCCAGGGATTCCGGCCGGTTGGTCGCAGCCAGAATAACAACGCCCTTCTTGCCGTCAAAGCCATCCATCTCTGTCAGAAGCTGGTTTAAGGTCTGCTCCCGCTCGTCATTGCCGGAAAAGCCTCCATTGTCACGCTTCTTTCCGATCGTATCAATCTCATCGATAAAGACAATACAGGGCGCCTTTTCATTGGCCTGCTTAAACAGATCACGAACCTTTGCCGCACCCATACCTACAAACATCTCTACAAACTCAGAACCGGAAATGGAGAAAAACGGCACATGGGCCTCTCCTGCCACAGCTCTTGCCAGCAAAGTTTTACCGGTTCCGGGAGGGCCTACCAAAAGCGCACCCTTCGGAAGGGTTGCTCCGATATCCGCATATTTCTTCGGATTGTGAAGGAAATCCACAATCTCCTTCAGGGCCTCCTTGGCCTCCTCCTGTCCTGCCACATCTGCAAAGGTCTTTCCTGTCTCATTTTCCGCATAGATCTTGGCATTGGACTTTCCAAAGGTCATGGCATTGCCCATGCCTCCGCCCATTTTCTTCATCATCATGCGGCTGAACACCTGTCCAATCACCAGCAGCATGACAAACGGGAGAATCCAGTTAAAAAATATATTCTGCAGAGGCGATGCCTTTGTAGGAATCGGCTCTGTAAAGGTCACATTCTTTTCCCGCAGACGATCCAGCAAATCCGGATCCGGCCAGGCGCCTGTCTTGAACAGCTGTACATTCTCTGCCCGCATCTGCATCTGCTCAATCAGCTCAAACATGGTGCCTTCTCCCTGGGCGCTGTCTGCCGGAAGCTCCGGTTCTGTCCAGAAGGTGATCTGATCATCTGTTCTGTTTACTCCCTTTACCAGGCCCTCATCCAGCATATCCAGGAACTGATCGTAGGTAACCTCTGTCACCTTCCGCTCTGTCAATGATGGAAATATCAGCACATTCAGCAAAAGCAGCACAACTAAAATAATGCCATAATAGTATAATATACTTTTTGGCGGTCGTTTCGGCTCATCATTTTTCATACCCATAGACTAATCTCCTTTTTCCATATAACTATTCCATAGAAAAAATTTTTTCTGGATAGTATAAGATTAAGTATACAACAAAAACGAGGGTAATGTAACCCTCGCTTATAAAATCTTTCTAAAGTTGGCATAAAAAATGTGTAACAGCTCAGGGCGCTTTTTTCCGCCCCGAAGCTGCCGCACTCTTTTATTTTAGTCTGGAACTACAGGAACTGCATCTGCAGGAATCGGACATACAAATCCGTCTGCCGTCCGTTTTTCAAATTCCTCCCGCGCTTCCTTTAAAAGCTCCTCATGATTCATCAGATCAATCGCTGCTGCTGCCAGCACCTTTCCTGCATGAACAGCTGCCTTGTGTCCGATCTCGGTTCTGTCACAGGATACATTCTGCCAGCTGTGACCGGGACATCCGTTGGGCCAGGCTGCCACATGAATCTGAGCCGTAGGTGTCAGCCAGCTTACATCGCCCACATCTGTAGAGCCGGGCTTGAACGCATCCTTCTGGTACAGAGGAGCCAAAAATCCGTTCATCTTATGTCCGAAATCCTTCTGCATGGCCTTTACCGCCTCAAAGGCTTCCCTGTCATTGGCTGCAGCCACTCCCGGAACCTTGTCGCTTCCCGGATAGGTTTCTGCCAGCTGATCCGCATAAGCCAGCTCTTCCTCTGTATAGGAGGGAACTCCCAGCTCCTTGTAGTTCTCATAAAGAACCCGCTCCAGGGCAAAATTACTTACCGTATCAGAAAGTCCGTCAATAAACTGCCGTTCAAAGGTTGTCTCCGTCATCAGAGCCGCGCCCTCTGCAATCTTATCGACTCTGGCCTGAAGCTCCACTGCCTCTGCCACATGGTTGGAACGCACCATATAAAGCACGGATGCAGCAGGCTGAACCACGTTGGGGCTGCGTCCGCCTGCATCTGTAATAGCATAGTGAATGCGTGCCTTATCGCTCATATGCTCTCTTAAAAACTGTACGCCGATATTCATCAGCTCAACTGCGTCCAGAGCGCTGCGTCCCTTATCCGGGGCTCCTGCCGCATGGGAAGCCACTCCCGTAAATTTGTACTGCACCTGAATACAGGAATTTGAGGAACCGGTAGCCACCTCATTGACATCCTCCGGATGCCAGGTCAATGCTGCATCCAGTGTTTTCCACACTCCATCTCTGGCCATAAATGCCTTGGCAGCTCCTCCCTCTTCTCCGGGACAGCCGTAGAGAATTACCGTGCCTGGCTTTCCTGTTTCTTCCAGATAAGCCTTTACGCCCAAGGCCGCAGCCATAGCGCCTGCGCCCAGCAGATTGTGGCCGCAGCCATGACCGCAGCCCCCTGCCTTCACTTCCTTCCGCTCCAGACTTCCGCCTTCCTGGGAAAGTCCGGAAAGAGCATCATACTCCGCCAAAAATCCAATCACCGGCCGTCCCTGTCCGTAGCTGGCGGAAAATGCGGTTTCAATGCCGCTGATTCCCTTTTCCACCTGAAATCCTTCCTTTTCCAGCACTTCGCAATAGAGGGCCGCTGACTTTACCTCCTGAAGAGACAGCTCTGCATACTCCCAGATGTGATCTGCCACATTTCCAATCAGATCCGCTTTTTCTTCGATTGCATTTACGGCATTTTGCTTTTCCTGTGTCATTCTGCCATACCTCCGTTTAAGAATTTTTGACGTCAGCAGTTGTCCGGATTCCCTTCCCGGCGAAACTTTCTGCTGGCACTTACAGCAAATCGTCCGGTTCCTGTGGGAATTCCGGACGATTTATAAACATTTTTATTGTTTTTATAATACCTTGGCCAGGAAATCCTTCAGACGCGGATTTTGCGGATTTTCAAAGATCTCCTTCGGCGTGCCCTGCTCAAGCAGTTTTCCGTCTGCCATGAACAGCACACGGCTTCCCACCTCACGGGCAAAGCCCATCTCGTGGGTAACCACCACCATGGTCATGCCCTCCTGGGCCAGCTCCTTCATAACATCAAGAACCTCGCCTACCATCTCCGGATCCAGAGCAGAGGTGGGCTCGTCAAACAGCATAACCTCCGGCTCCATTGCCAGAGCACGGACAATCGCCACACGCTGCTTCTGACCGCCGGACAGCTGAATCGGATAGGCATCTGCACGATCCTTCAGACCTACCCGGTCCAAAAGAACCAGGGCCTTTTCCTCCGCCTCTGCACGGCTGATATTCTTTACCTTCATAGGCGCAAGAACCATATTTTCCAGAATCGTCATATGAGGAAAGAGGTTAAAATGCTGGAAAACCATGCCCATCTTCTGGCGCAGGCTGTCTACATCCAGTTTGACTGTCTTTCCCTCGCTATTTTTATATTTCTTCTTTGTCAGATCTACGCCGTTAAAAAGAATAGCTCCGCCGGTCGGCTCCTCCAGAAGATTCAGACTTCTGAGGAAGGTGGACTTTCCGGAACCTGAAGGTCCGATGACAGCAATCACATCGCCCTTGTTGATGTCAACTGTCACTCCGTCCAGAGCCTTAATAGCGCCGCCCTTATACCATTTTTTTAAATCTGTAACCTGAATCAGACTATCTCTTGTCGCCATGGCTCATTCTCCTTTCAAAGTATGCAATCAGCTTGGAAGCCGGGAAGCACAGACAGAAGTACATTGCCGTAGCTACCAGCAAAGGTTCAATAATAACAAAGGTTGCACCCTTTACCGCATTTACTGCAGACATAATATCCTGTACGCCGATGGTATAGGTAATAGCGGACTCCTTAATAATAACAACAAACTCATTGGCAATGGCCGGAAGAATATTCTTCAGAGCCTGAGGCAGAATAATATACCGCAGGTTCTGCACCTGGGAAAGACCCAGAGAACGGGCTGCCTCTGTCTGTCCGCCGTCAATGGACTGAATACCTGCACGGATAATCTCGCACAGGTAAGCGCCGGAGTTCATGCCCAGAGCCACAACACCCGGGAAAAACCGGTCAAATTTGATAAATCCGAACATCTTAAAGGACGGAAGGTCAATGATGCCGAACACTCCGTAATAAATAATAAATACCTGAACAACTACAGGTGTGGAACGAAGGATTTCCACATAGGCGGTTGCCAGAAAAGCCAGCGGATTAAAACGGCTGAGAGCCGCAAGGAAACCTTCCTCCTTCTGGTGGCCGTCCTTGTCAAAGCCAAGAGCCCGGAAGGGGCGTACATTGGACATCCGCATCAGCGCCAGAACCAGCGCAATACAGAAACCAATCATTACGGTAAACAAAGAAAGCAGTACCGTAACCAGAACTCCCTGTCTGAACAGTTCGGCGTAAGGCACGATTTTGGAGAAATTACTCCATTTGATAAATTGATCCATAGTATACTCCTTTCATGGGGATCCTGACCGGCGGCAAGTATCTTTCTTACACACCAAAAGGCCGCCGGCCTTTTCCCTGTCCGGGAAAACCGGCTGCCTTCACTATCATTCGGAATCAGTTCAGATTACTGCTGAACATTGCCCTCTGCATCCAGAAGACCCTCATACTTCTCACCAGACGCCTGCTCATTTGCCTCTGCAATGAACTTCTCCATGGTACCGTCCTCCAGAGCCTTTGCAATAGAAGCATTAACTGCGTTTAACAGCGGCTCGTTGCCTTTGCATACACCGATGGCAGAGCCTTCAGACTCATAAGGAACCTCTAATACCAGTTCCAGCTCCGGATAGTTCTTCTGATAGCTTACAGCTACATCTGTCTCAATATAAGCTGCATCCATCTTACCGGTCAGAAGCTCGGAAATAATATCAGTAACCTTCGGCAGAGCAACAATATCTGCATCCGGGCTGTTTGTCTGTGCCAGATCCATCTGAATGGAACCGGTCTGTGCACCAACAGAAACCTCGGGCTTGTTTACATCCTCAAAGCTGCTGAACTTCTCAGCATTTGCCTTGGTAGTAACCAGAGACTGTCCGCCCATGTAATACAGATCGGAAAAATCCATGATGTCTGCACGCTTGGGATCCGGAGAAAGTCCTGCCATGCCCAGGTCAACAGACTTGGTGGACAGTTCGCTTAATACGCCGTCAAAATCAACGGTAACTACCTCCAGCTCCAGTCCCAGATCATCTGCAATGTACTGAGCCAGAGCCATATCGAAGCCGGCCAGCTTGGGAGTTCCGTCCTCACCGATTGCATAGAACTCATAGGGAGCAAAGTCCGGGCTGGTAGCAACAGTCAGCTTGCCTTCATTTACAGTTGTAATCTCAGCAGCCTCTGCTGCGCTCTCGCCCTCAGCAGCAGTCTCACTCTCTTCAGCCTCTGCAGAAGCCTCAGCTGCAGTGGTTGCAGCCTCAGTTGCAGCTGCGGTAGTCTCTTTTTCTCCGCCGCCGCAGGCAGTTAAAGAAGCAGCCATAACAGATGCCATGGCAACAGCAAATAATTTCTTTTTCATAATTACATCCTCCTCATACTGCATATATTCATTTTTCATGAATATTATGCATATTTATTAACCTCTCGATAGTTATTCATTATACTCATTTTCTCAAATAAATCAAGTCTTTTTCTTTCAAAAATTCGTATTTTTTTTCGATTTTTTTGCATAAAATGCAAAAAATGCAGGAATCCTGCATTTTTCTGCACATTGCTTTTAATTTTCGTCCACGATCGGTTCAGAAACAAACATCCGCACAAGAATCAAAGCTCCCATCATCAGAACAAATCCTATCGGCAGACAGATCCATGCATTCTGTACAAATCCTGCAATCACATAGGTGACAAAAGAAACGGCTGCAGCCAGTACAACATAAGGAATCTGAGTCATTACGTGGTTTACATGCTCGCACTGGGCTCCTGCAGATGCCATAATGGTTGTATCGGAAATCGGAGAACAGTGATCTCCGCAGACAGCTCCTGCCATACATGCGGAAATAGAAATCGTCATCAGCTCCGGATTGCTGTTCTCAAATACAGCAACTACAATCGGAATCAGGATACCAAAGGTTCCCCATGAGGTGCCGGTTGCAAAAGCCAGGAAGCAGCCCACCACAAAAATAATTGCCGGAAGGAAGTTTAACAGAGAACCTGCGCTTGCCTTCACCATGTTGGCCACATACACATCTGCACCCAGGCTGTCTGTCATAGCCTTCAGGGTCCATGCAAAGGTCAGAATCATAATTGCCGGAACCATGGCCTTGAATCCGTCAGGAATACATCCCATACAGTCGTTAAAGGTCATAACGTGACGTACCTGATATAAAATAATCGTAATAACAAGAGCAAAAAAGCTTCCCAGAGTCAGTCCCAGAGATGCATCACTCTGAGAGAAGGCTGTTACAAAATCAGTTCCGGAGAAAAATCCGCCGGTATACAGCATTCCGATAACACAGCATACAATCAGAGCGGCAATCGGAATCAGAAGATCCAGAACCGTTCCCTTTGCAGCCACAATCATATCGTTGGAATCCTTGTAGGGACGTCCGTCTGTTGTATAAAGATCTCCCTTTACTGCATTTTTTTCATGCTTGGCCATAGGACCGAATTCTTCTTTCAGAAGAACCATGGCTACCATCATCACAATCGTTAAGATTGCATAGTAGTTATAGGGGATTGCACGGATAAACATGGAAAATCCGTCCTCACCCTCTACAAAGCCCGTCACTGCAGCCGCCCAGGATGAAATCGGAGCGATAATGCAGACCGGAGCAGCAGTTGCGTCAATCAGGTATGCCAGCTTTGCTCTGGACACCTTAAATTTGTCTGTAACAGGACGCATTACGCTTCCTACAGTCAGACAGTTAAAATAGTCGTCAATAAAAATCATGACTCCCAGAAGGATCGTGGACAGCTGGGCTCCTGTACGGCTTTTAATCCGTTTTGCAGCAAACTGTCCGAAAGCGGCAGAACCGCCGGCTCTGTTCATCAGACCTACCATTGCGCCCAGAATAACCAGGAATACCAGAATTCCCACGTTATAGCTGTCAGACAGAACGCCGATAACGCCGTTTTCAAACATGTGGGTTACTGCAACTTCAAAGTTCATTCCGGAGTACAGAACAGAACCTACTAAAATTCCCACAAATAAAGAGCTGTATACCTCCTTGGTAATCAAAGCCAGCCCGATTGCCACTACCGGCGGCAGAAGCGCCCACATCGTTCCATACGCTGCCGGAACATACTCAGCCGCAGCCTCCTCTGCACCAAAAGCAGCAAAGGCGAACATCAGCACCAGAATCAGTGCTGCAGGCAGTACCATTTTCCATTTTGCATTTTTTCTCATTCCCTGCATTTGTAACTTCTCCCTTTCTTTTTTGCTGTAAACAATCCAGAATCCCATACCATCCTGAATTGTCTGGTTCCGAATAAAAAACACCACAAACGGCAGTTCTCCCTGAATAGCGCGTTTGTGGTGTATCAGATCTTATAAAAAGTATTACTTAACAGCACAGATAGCGCTCCACATATTGTGACAGTATGCCGCATCTTCTGCGTCATCCCAGAATCATCTGCCCGGACCGGCAAATCATCCTTCGGCGGTATCCCCTTTCCCTGAGCGGCTGTCCTGCCTTCTCTGCTCCCGGTACTGATGAATCCCGCGCCTCTATCATGTTATCTCTGTTTCGTCTGCGGAAACATTTTATTCATTTCCGCTATTGTATCATGTCTTCTTCATAAAAGAAAGAGGGTTTTTGATTTTTCCTCTATTTTCGTTGTTTTCCATTAATTTTCATGCTTTTTTCTCAAGAATCTGTCCGAAAACCTCATCCGGATGGCTGATAATATACTGAGGATGGAAGCTTTCCAGCTCTGCCCTGTCCCGAAAGCCCCAGGTAACGCCTACGGTCTGAAGCCCTGCTCCCAGACCGGTCTGCATATCTGTGTTGGTATCGCCGAAATACAGACACTCCTCCGGCTTTACTCCAAACCGTTCCAGAATCAGCTTTACGCCTGCAGGATCCGGCTTTCTGGGAATTCCCGGCTGTTCTCCTGCCACATAGTCAAAATATCCCGGTCCGAATACGTTTTCTATATTTTCCACCGTCCTCGGGTGGGGTTTATTGGACAGAACTGCCGTCCTGATTCCCTGTTTTTTTAATTCCTCCAGCAGCCCGCAGATGCCGTCATAGGGATGCACCCCGTCCATACTGTGTTTTGCAAACAGTTCCAGATAGACCTTCAGGCTTTCCTCGTAGTGCTCCAGCTGCTCATCTCCGCTGTAACGGAGCGCCCGTTCCATCAAAAGCTTGTATCCGTCGCCTACAAACTGCCGGACATGGTCTTCATCCACCGGCTCATATCCGAAATGCTCCAGGGTAAGATTAACCGTCACAGTTAAGGCATTCAGCGTATTCAGCAGTGTTCCATCCAAATCAAATATACAGCAGCGAATCATAAGGTTCTCCTCTATTCTTCAATATTTTTCTTCAGTGCTGCCAGTATTATACATCCAATTACGGAACCGATCAAGACTGCCGCCAGATATCCCAGAGGATTTCCAATCGTGGGAAGAACAAACAGTCCTCCGTGAGGAGCCCGAAGCGTACATCCCAGGAACATGGACAATCCTCCTGTCACTGCGGAACCTGCCACACAGGAAGGAATGACACGGAAGGGATCCTGAGCTGCAAAGGGAATGACGCCTTCTGTAATAAAGGACAGTCCCATAATGTAGTTGACCAGACCGGACTGGCGGTCTTTTTCAGTAAATTTCTTTTTAAAGAAGGTGGAGCAGAGAGCGATGACCAGAGGAGGAACCATTCCGCCTGCCATAACTGCCGCCATAACCTCAAAATTTCCCTCGGCCAGCTGCGCTGTTCCAAATACATAAGCTGCCTTGTTTACCGGGCCGCCCATATCCACAGACATCATGCCTGCCACTACCATGCCAAGAATCACCCGGCTGGTTCCGCCCATGCTGTTTAATGCGTTTGTCAGAGCATCATTGATCATGCCCACATAAGGATTAATAAAGGTTGTAATAACTGCGGTAATAAAAACGCCCAGCACCGGATATAAAAGCACCGGTTTAATTCCCTCCAGGGACTTGGGCAGCTTTGACAGAAGCTTTCTTAAGCCTACCAGAATATATCCTGCTGCAAAGCCTGCAAACAGCGCTCCCAGAAATCCTGCATTCACATCACCGCCAGCAGGATTGCCGAAGGTCATGCCCATTTTTGCCACCAGACCGCCTACAAAACCTGCTGCCAGTCCGGGACGATCCGCAATGCTCATGGCAATATATCCGGCCAGAACAGGAAGCATCATGCCGAAGGCCTGTTCGCCCACCGTCTTTAAATATGCTGCCAGCGGCGTGTTTTTACCGAAATTCGCCGGATTGATTTCATAATCATCAAAAAGAAATGCCAGTGCAATTAAAATACCGCCGCCAATTACAAAGGGCAGCATGTGGGAAACGCCGTTCATCAGATGCTTGTAAATCTGACGTCCCAGACTGTCTCCGCTTCCGGCTCCGCCCCGTTCACTTTCTCCTGTGCCGCCGCTGTGATGGTATACGGGAACAGTTCCGCTGACCGCCTTCTTTACCAGCTCCTCGCCGTGGTGAATTCCCTCTGCTACCGGAACCTGAATCAGCGGCTTTCCGTCAAAGCGCGCCATTTCTACATTTTTATCTGCTGCAATAATAATGCATTCTGCATTTTTGATTTCCTCTGCTGTCAGCACATTATCTGCACCTGCTGATCCATTGGTTTCTGCCTTTACCGGAATCCCCAGCTTTCTTCCCATGTTTTCCAGATTTTCCGCTGCCATATAGGTATGAGCAATTCCTGTAGGACAGGCTGTTACCGCAAGAACACGGTATCCTGACTGTGACTTCTGCTCGGCCTCTGCAGACTTCTGCTCTGACGCTTTTTTCGTTTCTTCTGATACCTGCTTCTTTGCATAGCGGGCATTCTCTGTGTCATCAATAATCTGAAGAAACTCTTCTTTTGTCTTTGCCGCAATCAGCGCATCCTTAAAACCAGGGTTCATCAGCAGCGTAGACAGCTTGGAGAGTGCCTCCAGATGTGTATCCGCCTCTCCGTCCGGAGCCGCAATCATAAAAATCAGATTAGCCAGAGAACCGTCAAAAGCCTCATAATCCACTCCTTCCGGAACAGTCACTGCTGCCAATCCCGGTTCCTTTACTGCTGCCACCTTTGCATGAGGAATGGCAATTCCCTCTCCGATAGCTGTGCTTCCCAGGGCTTCTCTTGCTAAAATCCCTTCTTTATATCCAGCTCTGTCATTCAGTCTGCCGCCCTGATCCATCAGGCCTGTAAGACAGTCAATGATTTCATCCTTCGATGATGCTTTCACTCCAAGAGCAATACTCTCCGGCTTCAAAAGCTCTGTAATCTTCATTCTCATTTCCTCCATTTTATTTTCACACAGAATTTCCGGATCCTTTTTCTGTGTTCCCTGCGCCCGGCTCCTGCACACAATTCCGTTCTCTCCGCGTCTTCTGAGTCTGCCGTTTTTCCGTTCTCCCTTTTTCCCGGCCTCTCCCGCCTCCGGCGTTTTCCGGAATTGCTTCCCTTTGTGCAGGCATTTGCGCGCTTCCTTTTCTCCAGCCTTCTGTTTCTCGTTTTACAAAAGCTTCCCTTCCGAATACTTCTCCCCTTTTCTTCTTTCCGGAATCTTCTGTTCTTCTTATAGTCTCTCTTCCAAAGCCCTATATTGCATCATAAAGCTCCCAAATGAACTCTCCTGATGCCAGATCATCGGAAAATGCCGTAGCGCTTCCTGCTGCCGTTCCCAGTTTCAAAGCCTCCTCGTAATCTCCTGTCTTCAGATATCCCGCAATAAAGCCTGCCACCATGGAATCTCCTGCTCCCACAGAATTCTTCACTGTTCCCACCGGCGGCTTTCTCTTATAGATTTCTCCGTTTTCCGCAATCAGAACAGCCCCGTCTCCGGCCATGGAAATCAGAACATTTACCGCGCCTCTTTCCTGCAGGATTCTGGCGTAATGAACGATTTCTTCCTCTGATGTAAGTACCTTTCCAAACATCTCTCCCAGCTCGTGATTGTTGGGCTTAATCAGAAACGGATGATACTGCAGCACATTCAGAAGCAAATCCTTTGTGGCATCTACCACAATCCTGATTCCCCGTCCTTCCAGGCGCGCCATAATTTCCTCATAAATCCTGTCGCTGATGGATGCGGGAATACTTCCTGACAAAACCAGCACATCGCCGCTTTTCATCCTGTCCAGCTTCTCAAAAAGCTGCTGCACCTCTTTTCGCTGTATCTCCGGCCCCATGCCGTTGATTTCCGTTTCCTCCTCTGCCTTCAGCTTCACGTTGATTCGCGTCATTCCCTTTTCTACATGGATAAAATCCCCTGTAAACCCAAGACCTGCCGCACCCCGTTCAATTTCCGCTCCGGTAAAGCCTGCCACAAAGCCCAGGGCCGTATTTTCAAACCCCAGACGCGCCAGAACCGTTGATACATTGATGCCCTTGCCCCCGTAAAATACATGTTCCTGTACGGTTCTGTTTACCTCACCCAGCGCAAATTGATTTACCCGGATAACATAATCCAGAGCCGGATTAAACGTCACTGTGTAAATCATCTGTCATGCCTCCTATTTATTATGAAATTTCTTTTCATTTCCTGAGACAATCATATTATGATTTTTATATTTCGTCAATATATTTTGCCGTAAAATTTTATTTCTCAACCATTTTCAGCAATTACCCTAAAAGCCGTCATTCTGTTTTGTCTATTTTTTACAGGAAACCGGGAGAACAGCGCCCCGCGGAGCGTTTTTATGCCTTAGGACGAATTTCCCATGAAATGAAAAATGCGGCATGGCAAATGCCACACCGCACCGTAGTTCTTTTTTCTTTTTTATAACAATCCCTGCAGAAGCAATACCAGAATCATAACCGGCAGTACCAGAGTAACGTACCACTTCATCCAGGGAGCAACCCGGATTCCTGTTCCCTGATTGGCCTCCTCCCGGTATTTTTCAAAGCCCCAGCCATAACGGCTGGTACAGAATACCAGGTAAATCAGAGAACCGATTGGAAGCAGCAGATTGCTGACAATGAAATCCTCCAGATCCAGAACAACACTTCCCTCTCCCAGCGGCTGGAAACCTGAAAGCAGGTTGGGGCCTAATGCACAGGGCAGGGAAAGCAGAATAATCAGCACCAGATTGATATAAGCGGACTTCTTCCGATCGATTTCAAACAGCTCCATATCACATGCAATAATATTCTCAAATACTGCAAGCACTGTAGAAAAAGCTGCAAAGAACATAAACAGGAAGAACAGGGTTCCCCACATACGTCCGCCTGCCATGGAAATAAACACATTCGGCAGTGTAATAAAAATCAGGCTGGGGCCGCTGTCCGGATTGACACCAAAAGCAAAGCAGGCCGGGAAAATAATCAGTCCGGCTGTAAATGCCACAAAGGTATCTAGAATTGCCACGTTTACTGCCTCGCCCAGCAGAGTGTGATCCTTCTCCAGATAGCTTCCGAAAATAGCCATCGCGCCAATTCCAAGACTCAGAGTAAAGAAGGACTGGTTCATGGCTGCAACAATCACATTTCCAATACCCACTTCCTTCATTTTTGCAAAATCAGGATACAGGTAGAACTTCAGGCCCTCAGCGCCGCCCTCCAGGGAAATTCCGCGAACAGCCAGAATCACCATCAGACACAGCAGGCACAGCATCATGTTCTTTGTGATCTTCTCAACTCCGCTCTGGAGTCCTCTGGAGCAGACAATAATTCCCATGACAACAACGACAACCATCCAGAACACATTGATTCCCGGGCTTGCCAGCATCTCGCCAAAGGATGCGCTGACCATATCTGAGGTCATTCCCGTAAATTTACCGGTCAGGAAGCTGTAAAAATAATACATCATCCATCCGGCAACTGTAGTATAGAACATCATCAGAACATAGTTTCCAAACAGCGCTACATATCCGTGAAGGTGCCATTTGCTTCCTTTCGGCTCCAGCTGCTGATAAGCCTTAACTGGGCTTTTCCGGCTGGCGCGTCCTACTGCAAATTCCATGGAAAGAACCGGAACTCCCATAATCGCCAGAAACAGCACATAAAACAGTACAAAAGCTCCTCCGCCGTTCTGTCCTACTACATACGGAAATCTCCATACATTTCCGATTCCAATTGCGCACCCTGCTGAAAGCAGCAAAAATCCCAGTCTTGACTTAAATGTTTCTCTTTGTTTCATTTGTAAACTCACCTACCATATTTCATTAATTTCCTGCAATCGCTCAGGAGCCCTTCCCTCGGGGGAAGTCTTCCAGAACCATTACATTCTTCCCATGCGTGTAATTGATGCTGTAATCAGCTTTTTAAACAGCGGGGCCACGCGATCCGCTGTCTCTTTTACCTCTTCATGACTCAAAGGCTCCTCGGACATTCCGCATCCCAGATTGGAGATACAGGAAATACCGCATATTTTCATTCCCATGTGATTCGCTGCAACTGCTTCACAGGCAGTACTCATTCCCACTGCATCCGCACCCAGAATCCGGCACATCTTTACTTCCTTTGGTGTCTCGAAATTGGGGCCTGTCAGCTGGATATAGGTTCCCTCCTGCAAATGGATTTCCAGTTCCTCTGCTGTCTCCCTGAGAATCCGGCACAAATCATGGTTGTAAATCTGGCTCATATCACAGAAGCGCTCTCCCAGCTCTTCAATATTGGGACCGATTAACGGCGACGGAACAAAATTGGAAATCTGATCCGTAATCATCATAAAATCGCCAACATGAAAATCGTAATTGACCGCACCTGCTGCATTGGTCAAAAACAGGATCTCCGCCCCCATCATCTTCATCAGACGAATGGGAAGAACCACATCCTCCATAGAATAGCCTTCATAGTAATGAACTCGTCCCTGCATAATCACTACAGGAATTTCATTTACATATCCGAATACAAAACGTCCCTTATGTCCGCTTACGGTTGATACGGGAAAGCCTTCAATGTCATGATAATCCAGAAAAGCTTCTGCCTGAATCTCTTCTGCATAATCTCCCAACCCGGAGCCCAGCACCAGAGCTGCCTTTGGCCGAAAGGGAATTCTGTCCTGAATACTCTGGTAACAGGCTGTCAGTCTCTCATAGGCTTTTGTCATTCTATCCTCCTCCTTTTTATACTATCCTATATCTTACCTGCTTCCTGCGATTTTATCAATCTGAAAATGAATTTCTCACAATTTTCTTTTTGTTTTTTTCTCTGCATCAAAGACCCAGACGGAAGAATCTGACAATTCTTCGGTATACCGGTATCCCATCCAGTCAAAATTCTTCATTTTTTCCGGATCGGTTACCTGATTTTCAGCCAGATACCGGACCATAGCGCCTCTGGCCATCTTGGCAGCAGTGGCTTTTACCTTTACTCCCGGCATTTTTTGTCCGCTGTTTTCTTCCTCCCGCTCGCCAAAGACACAGGTAATCATGTTCACATCCTCCGTCAGCCAGGGTTCTATAGCCCTGCTGTATTCTTTGGATGCCAGATTTATGACCGTATCTCCCGGCTTTGCCAGGATACGATACAGACTGTCTCCCCAGTATTCATACAAGGTCTTCCACTGCCACTTCATTTTTGCCTGCATTTCCAGACGGTAGGGAACAACTCCGTCGAAGGCCCGCAAAATCCCATAAAACCCGGACAGAATATAAAGATGCTCTTTCAAATATGCCAGCGAATTCTGTTCCATCACTCCGGGAGCCATAGTCTGATACTGAATTCCCTCATAGGCAATCACCGCCGGAGTCAGCCGGTTTTGCAGATTCATCTGTTTCAGACGCTGCGTATTTTCCTGAACAAGCCTGTCATTGCACTTCCAGATCTCCTTTAATTCCTCCGGCTCCAGACTCTGAAGATACTCCTTAATCTGCTCTGTCTTCTCAAGAAGCAGCGGCAGGGATACCTCTGCCGGAAAATCATCATCGATCCTCATTTTTTTCGCCGGTGAGATCATTATTTTCAGCATGCTTTTCCTTTCTTTCTGCTAACAGAAAACTCCTCAGTCTTTTAATATTTTTTCACATGGAAAACGGCAACGGTTCTCGGCTTCATAACAAAGCTTCCCTCAATACGGCGTTCCTCGTTCTCTTCATAAAAATATTTTCCATTCTCGTCTCCATAGGTATTGACACTGAGATACCAGTATCCTGCCCGGTTGGTTTTCGGAAGTGTAATTTCCACATCCTCCCAGTAAGTGTTGATAGCGAGATAAACAACATCATCCTGGCCCTTTTCTCTGTCATAGCCTGCAAAGCTGGTGGCAAAAACTCTGGTATCCCGCGGGATATTCACCCGGTCTGCATTCACATCATGAGCATGAAGTGCGTCCATGCCGCAGACTGCCCGCGGAAGCTCCTTGCGGATAACCGGATGGCGGAACCGGTAGGCAATCATAAACTTAAAGAATTCAAACAGATCCCTGTTTTTCTCCAGATAAGTCCAGTCCAGCCAGGATAATTCATTGTCCTGGCAATATCCGTTGTTATTTCCAAACTGAGTATTTCCAAATTCATCCCCTGCCAGGAACATGGGCGTTCCCCGGCTGCACATCAACACGGCACAGGCATTGCGGATCATGCGGAAACGAAGCTTTAAAACCTCCGGATCATCGGTATCACCCTCTGCCCCGCAATTCCAGCTCCTGTTGTCATTTGCCCCGTCTGTATTGTCCCATCCGTTATTTTCATTGTGCTTCTGATTATAGGAATAGAGGTCATACATGGTAAAGCCGTCATGGCAGGTGATAAAATTCACGCAGGAATTGTATCCGGCATAATTTCCATGGGAATTTCCTTCCCCATACAGATCGCTGGAGCCGGCTACACTCCAGGCTGCATCCCAGGCAAGCCAGCAGTCTCCCTTCAGATATCCGCGGATTGCATCCCGATATCTTCCATTCCACTCCGCCCACCGTTTTCCGGCCGGAAAGCTTCCAACCTGATACATGCCGCCTGCATCCCAGGCCTCTGCAATCAGCTTTACATTGCTTAAAATAGGATCGTAGGTTAAGGTCTGAAGCAGCGGAGGGTTGTTCATAGGCGAACCGTCCTCGCTGCGTCCCAGAATACTGGCCAGATCAAAACGGAAACCGTCTACCCGATAGCTGATGGTCCAGTACCGGAGACAGTCTGCTATCATCTGCCGGACAATGGGATTGTTGCAGTTCAGAGTATTTCCGCAGCCGCTGAAGTTATAATAGTTTCCGTCCGGTGTCAGCATATAATATTCATTATTGTCCAGACCCTTAAAACAGAAGGAAGGTCCCAGTTCATTTCCTTCCGCAGTATGGTTGAATACCACATCCAGAATCACCTCGATGCCATTATCATGGAGACTCTTGATCAGCTCCTTCAGCTCCGTTCCCTCATGGTTGTACTCCTCCGCTGCCGTATAGCTGCTGTTCGGAGCAAAGAAGCCGACTGTATTGTATCCCCAGTAATCCAGAAGTGTGTTTCCGTTCACCTCTCTGGCATTCATATTCTCATCAAATTCAAAAATAGGCATCAGCTCTACGGCATTGATTCCCAGCTCCTTCAGATAAGGAATTTTTTCTTTCAGTCCGGCAAAGGTTCCCTTCTGACGCACACCGGAAGACGGGTGCTTCGTAAATCCACGCACATGGAGCTCATAAATCACCAGCTCATTCAATTCTTTTTTAGACTGCGGCATGGTTCCCCAGTCGAACACATCTTTTACAACTCTGGCATGGTAATGCTCCTGACTCTGGGATCCCCAGACACCCTGTCCTGTTACTGCTCTTGCATAGGGATCCAGCAGAATATTGTTTTTGTCGAACAGCAGCCCCTTTTCCGGATCATAGGGACCGTCAATCCGGTAGGCATATTCAAAATCCTCTACCTCCAGACCAAAAACCATCATGGAATATACGTCACCGATTTTATATTCCTCAGGAAACGGCAGAACAGCGTAGGGTTCTTCCTCTCCTTTCCGGAACAGCAGAAGCTCACAGGAGGTTCCTCCGTGAGTATGGATAGTAAAATTAACGCCGCTGGGCAGAGGCATGGCTCCAAAAACATCAAACATTCCCGGTCTGACCGGAAATCCTGAGATTTCCCCCAGGGGAGAAACGGATACGGAATAATCCAACATAAAATTCTGATTACATGTTTTCACAATGTGACTCCTTCTCTGTATTACTTTTTCTGTTCGTACAACAGCTTGTATTCTTTTCATTCGTCCTGTTTAAAACTAGTAATTTAACATTCTAACTATATCATATCAGAGAAAACATTGCCACATCTTCTCTAACAGTCCGCGGATTTAGAAGACAGTGCACAGCTGAAACAAAAACAGAGCTGGATTAGCAATGCTACCAATCCAGCCCTGATAAATTTATTTTACTATTTAATTGATTTTTGAATAAAACGCAGTAATTTTCAAGCGCCCTTTATCCGGCCAGCCATAATTACTGTTTACATTATCGGATTCTCCGTGATAATCAAAGTCCATCTCTGTGCTTAAAGAAACTCTTCCATCTTCTAAAAGGTGAACTACCCATTGTCTAAAGCCAATGGGCTTCCTGCTTCATCGACCTCGTAAC
>ERZ835762.296-NODE-296-length-63915-cov-9.314172_pt1 | contig 63915 bp, 63 predicted proteins | sample MGYA00519687_ERZ835762 | MGnify/ENA primary metagenome ERZ835762 (study PRJEB31850, sample SAMEA3708783) | human gut metagenome | biome: human gut; feature: human-associated habitat; material: faeces | place: China | collected 2014 ... | reverse complement strand
TTTGAACCTGTCGTTTTTGAATTTAACCGCAAACAAGATAGCGACTAACAACTTCAAGTTTGACGAACAAAATCTGAAAACATTAGGGCGCAGAGGAGATAGAATCCTTTGCGTCCTTTTTTTACATAAGGGTTGACATCGTTGCCTTATTGCAAATACCCTTGTACAATGTAGTTAGAAGAAAGGGGTTGAGCCTATGAAGCTGGTATTGAAGATATTGGCACTGCCGGTGCTGTTCGTTGTAAAATTGATTTGTATTCTTGGAAATCTGCTTACAAACATTGTGTCCTATGTAATTGGTTTATTGCTTTTGGTTATTGGCGGCTCTGCGATTTACTGCGTTGTAAAAGCTTTGTGGCAGTCCCTGGCTATCCTTGTGGTTCTTGGAATTGCGACAATAGCGGCGGTGTTCCTGCTCGTCTGGGTTGTTATGAAAGTCGAGAATATAAGAGATAGTTTGGGCGCATTTATCAGGTCATAAGATAATATCAGAGAAAAGTCACCGATCAGTGGCTTTTTCTTTTTGGGAAGGAAGTGATGAGAATGGCGGCAACAAGATTGATTGCACTCCATATAAATAAGGGAAAGACGGTCGCTCAATGTCTGGCTGACCGAACAAACTACTCACAAAACGCAGCGAAAACCAACGATGGCGAATTTATCAGCTCCTATGAGTGTGATCCAAAGACAGCAGATGAAGAATTTCTGCTTTCCAAACGGCAGTATCAGCATATTACCGGCAGACAGCAGAAGAACAATATCATCGCATACCAGATACGCCAGTCCTTTAAGCTGGGAGAAATCACTCCGGAAGAAGCGAACCAGGTCGGCTATGAAACAGCGATGCGATGGACAAAGGGCAAACACGCTTTCATCGTTGCGACCCACATCGACAAATCCCATATTCACAACCATATCATTTATAATTCGACCTCGCTGGATTCCACACAGAAATTCAAAAACTTCTTCCTTTCCGGCCTGGCAGTTCAAAAACTCAGCGATATGGTTTGCCTGGAACACGGGTTGTCTATCATTACACCGAAGCCGTATCGAGAGCGCCAGAAAAGAACCGTTTATCCCAAGAAGCGTACCCAGCGTGACGAATTATGTGATGCGATTGATGCGGTGCTGAAGCAGAAACCAAAGAGCTTTGATGGCTTTGTTCAGGCTCTGGCTGATATGGGATTTGAGTTCAAGGATGGAAAGCAGCCTGCGTTCAAGGGCAAGAATCAGAAGCGTTTCATTCGGCTACGTTCTCTGGGCGAAGGATATAGCAAAGAGGAAATTCAAGCTGTTATCTCTGGTAAGAACCTGCATAAATCAAAAGGCGGCTTTGCCAAAGCTCCTGCCCCGAAGCAGTTCCAGATGCTGATTGATATTCAGGCAAAGATGGCAGAAGGTAAAACCATCGGTTATGAAAAGTGGGCGAAGAAGTTCAACCGAAAAGAAGCCGCCCGTACCGTCATTCTTCTGAAAGAAAAAGGCTTGGGCAACTATGATGATCTGACTGCTCATATTGAAAAGCTGTCTGCCCGTTTCGATGAATTGTCTGATTCCATCAAGACCGCAGAAAAACGAATGGTTGAGGTTCAGGCATTGCGGCAGCACATCAAAAATTATCGCAACACAAGACAAATCTATATCGAGTACCGCAAGTCTGGATATAGCAAAAAGTTCTTTGAGGAACACCGTCAGGAAATCACAATTCATAAAGCGGCGAAGCAAGCCTTTGACGAATTGCAGATTACAAAGCTTCCATCCAGTCAATCTCTGTATGAGGAATTTCATCAGCTGGCAGTCCAGAAAAAGCAAGACTACGCTGAGTACCGTCAGATAAGAAAAGAGAAAGAAGAATTACTGATTGCCAAACGGACGGTTGAAACGATTCTGAATATCGACAGACAGAAAGAGCAGGAAAAAGAACAAGAGAAGGAGGAAAAGAAGAACTTCCGTTAAAGCAAAAAGCCACGGTCTGCACTCCCCCAAAGGGTGCGGATCGTGGCTACTTTTTTGTATTTTACTTTGATATAATATGCTGATCACCACCTGTCGGAAATAATCATGTCAATTCCTCGCTGCAGGGTTTCTGCGCCCATTGCTACAAAAATTACGGTAAATCCACTAACAAATCCCAATGCGCCCAACAAAGTCTTTTTTGTGGTGCGCTGCCCACCGCCTGCAAAATAGGAGGTATAGATGGGCAGCATAGGAAGCAGTCAGGGCGATATGAAGGTGATGATTCCCTCCAGGAAGGCTACTGCACATTGCATGAACCGCTGCACCCCTTTCCGAACACACCTGACAACAGCCAACCGATAAAGCCCATATAGGCCATCGTGATAAACGGGTTAGAAGTTAGCGGACAAGCTCCTGTGGAGCATCCCACAAAGTAGTAATATGCAAGGCCGACCAGAGCGCCGCCTGCGGTAAATAGAATTGGCTTCAGCCATTTTTTAATATTTTCTTTCATCTCATATTCCTCCTGCTAAATATTCCTCTGCATAGTGAACAGCGGTTGCCCCATCGGCTACAGCAGTCACGACCTGCCGCAATGCCTTTGTGCGGACATCACCAACGGCGAATACACCGGGGATGTTGGTGCAGGTGCTCTCATCTGCGATAATGTATCCAGCCGGATCAATCGTAATCTGATCTTTCACCAATTCGGTGGAAGGTTTTCTTCCGACGCTGACAAACACACCATCGCAAGCAAGCGTGCTTTCCTCTCCGGTTTTCACATTCCGAGTCCGGATACCGGTCAGCTTTTCGTTATGGAGCAGTGTGACGATCTCACTGTCCCAGAGGAATTCTATATTTTCCGTTTTCATCAAAGGCTCATGGTAGATCTTTGTTGCTTTTAAGGTATCTCTCCGGTGAACGACGATGACTTTTTTGCAGATACGGGAGAGGATAAGGGCATCCGCCGCAGCGGTATTGCCACCTCCTGCGATGACAACCGTTTTGTTCCGATAGAACATTCCGTCACAGGCTGCGCAGTAGTGGACACCTTTACCGATTAACTCCTGTTCACCATCAACACCTAGCTCTCTGGGGCCAGCTCCGGTAGCGAGCACAATGGTCTTTGCGTACATAGGACCTTCGCTGGTCACCGCTTTCTTTATAAAACCGGACAGTTCCAGGGACAGCACCTCAGTCAGCTTGGTTTCCACTCCAAATCGTTCCGTTCCTCGCTTCATCTTTTCTCCCAGGGAGAAGCCGTCGATACCATCCTCGAAGCCGGGATAGTTGTCGATTTGCTCGGTCAGAGCCATCTGCCCACCAGCGGACAACTTCTCTAAAACCACGGTGTTCATACCTGCTCTGGCGGCATAAAGGGCTGCGGTATAGCCGCCGGGACCGCCTCCTACCACGATCATGTCGTAAATATGCTGCACAGTAGTTGCTTCCTGCGTCTGGTGCTGTAAAGTTTCTTCAATGAACGCCACCAACTGCGCCCTGGATTCCGGAGCGACGATAGAGCCAAGAGCCTGTCCGCTGTGATAGATCAGCAGAGTAGGGACAACTTCTATAGCTTCGGCCTCCGCCAATTCCGGCTCATCATCAATGTTAACCGCAGTGAATACCAGCGTATCCTTATATTCCTCAGCCACGCTTTCTAATGCCGGAGCCAGACGGCGGCAATATACGCACCAGGGAGCTGAAAACTCCACCAGAACAGTCTTTCCGCTATGCACCATTTCTTCAAATTGATTTCTATTAATATTGATAACTGCCATATTGCCAGCTCCTTTCCTTTGTTTGATTATAGTATAGCCAATCTAAAATAATAGTTCGGTGATAATATCACATAAAATAGTGCGACATTGCTGCCGCACTAAACTTTTTCGTTATTAAGTAACTCGAGGATATGTTCACTGGAACGGATGATTTGAGACTGTTTATCTTTTATGGATGTTTTTCTTGTCTCCTCCAGCGAGAGAGAAGCATATAAATGAACCGTGTTTGCTTCCTGCCGGAGAGAATCGTTATACTGTTCAGCAGCAAGGTCTTGCTTCTCAAGTATACTAATTTTACTCTGGAGATCACTAATCTGCTGTTGAAGTGATATCACTTTTTTCTTTTGGACATAGAGGGAATAAGCAAGAAGCAACAGGATGAGTGAAAAGATAATAATAATCATTCCTAGTTCTTATCCTCCTTTGTCAAAAGATAAGCCTTAAGTGCATTACGGAGAGTTTCCGGCAGAACAGGCAAGGGCAAGACAGTCAATTTACCCGCATTCTTTTCAATCGCTATTTCTGATTCCGGTTGATTGGACAGAAGAATCACGGGTGTTCTTTTATCTGCCCTCCATGGCTGATCTGGCTGTTTTGTCATAGGTTCTGTAACAATCCAAAGCATAGGCTTTTTCTTGCCAAGTTCTTTTCTTGCAGCTTCCGGGGTTTCAAATACAAGGATATGTTTGGATAAGTTTTGAAGTACCAGTCTCAGTCCGTTCCCATAGGCTGAATCACTGCACATAATGGCAATCGTAGCATTTGATTTCTCATCTTGTGATGCCTTTATAAAATCCAGAACAGGCGTATTATAAAGGTTGAAATCTTTCTCTGTATGTACTGCTTCATAATAAGCTCTGACCGCTCGGCACATTCTTCGGCAAAACTGTTCAATATCAATACGGATGTCCGTGAGGCTGTTGGCAGAACTTATTCTATCTAGTTGGCAAACTGAGGTTCCGCAATTCACACCCAAGTGAAAACGAATCGAGGTATTGTCCTCAGTATTTGCAAAGCCTTTGTTCTGGTGCAGGTATTCGCATCGAAGCTGCCAGCATCGTTCTCCGCAGATATAGGGAGAGATATCCTGCACAGAGACTTTAAAGAAAGGTGCTGCGTATGTATCAAACCAACGAATATATTGATTTCCTACATCACGGGTTGGTCTCTGATTTCTGTCCAGAACAGCACGCCCATCCCGATAACGCTTTACAATTTCTGGGAAAGCAATGCTGCCGCAAATATCAGGCAAAGTCAGCGCCAATGCCAAAGCAGATTGCCAGCGTCCATCCTCAATGTTCAGTTCTACTTCCTCTATGCGATGTAAAAAGGTAAAGCTGGCATTGTCTTGACTCATAGGTATCCTCCTGTAAAAAAACGCCTGCCGGAAACCGACAGGCGGCATACTTTTTACACTTCAGTCATCCACAGGCCGTGGAGATTGCAATAGGCGTAAACCGCAACAGCTTTATCATCTCCCAAGCAGAAGGTGACATTGGGTTTGTCATCGGGTTTCAGAGCCTTGCGCTGTCCACCGTTTTCGGTCTGGACATAGACCCACTCGATGAAGTGTTTCGAAAGCATCGGATGGATTTTTTTCTGATAGCAATTTCTGCACCCGTAGGCTGCGCTGTTTCCGCTGCAGAGCGCAAAATCCCCTCCTTCGATTCGCAGAGGAAGTCCCTCAACCAGCGCATCCGCCAGTTTTTTGCGGGCAGCTGCATAAATCTGCTGAACCGTTGTTCTGGCAATACACATATATTCTCCGCATTGCTCCTGAGAAAAACCTTCACGGTCAATCAGGCGAATGGCTTCATACTCATCTACATTCAGGACAATGGGAGTCAGTTCCTCGCCGCCACGAACCGGAACAAAGCCATCATTATCCGGCAGACAACATACTTTTCTATATTTTCTCGGTCTTGGCATAGATTCGCCTCCATATTGTTTGCAGCATATGCCATTTATACGACCATTGTACATCCCCCTTTTCCTATATGTCAACGGAATTATTGACATATGCCATAAATTATTTTATACTATGTGTATTCAAGGAGGTGTACCCATGGATTTTTCATCCTATTTTCCAATTTGGAACAAACTGACACCGACACAGCAGCAGATTTTGGAGCAAAATGCAGTTTTACGAAAAGTGGACAAAGGGACTGTGATTCACAACGGAACTATGGAGTGTACCGGTCTTCTGCTGGTAAGAAGCGGACAGCTTCGTGCCTATATTATTTCCGATGAAGGACGGGAGATTAGCCTCTATCGTTTGTTTGGTCGGGATATTTGCCTGTTTTCCGCCTCCTGTATGATGAACAGCATTCAGTTTGAGATTACCATTGAGGCGCAGAAGGATACCACGATGTGGGTTATTTCTGCTGACATTTATGGACGCTTAATGAAAGAGTCTGCTGTGGTAGCTAATTTTACCAACGAAATTATGGCTACCCGTTTTTCTGAGGTTGTGTGGCTCATGGAGCAGATCATGTGGAAAAGCTTTGATAAAAGGCTGGCAGGATTTCTGCTGGAGGAATGTAGCTTAGAGGGAACAAACATCCTCAAGATTACCCATGAAACCATTGCGGGCCACATGGGTACCGCCCGTGAGGTAGTCACTCGAATGCTTCGCTATTTCCAGAACGAGGGGATGGTCAAGCTGACTCGTGGAACAGTGGAGGTTACAGACGAAGCTGCATTGGAGGAACTGCAAAATGCCTAAGCAACAGCTAACCCTGCTGATTATCGCCTTGGCTGTGCTTGGAATTATCATTTACTAAAGGATAACCCCTTCTCATTTCCTGTGGAATCTGAGAAGGGGTTATTGTTATTTGTCCATACCGCAGGAGGTGGCGGATTCAATGAGGCAGCGATCCTTGGTCACAGCATCATAGAACCGGAAGCCGCCGGAGAAGTTATAGCAGTCAAATCCGTTTCCGGTCAGGATGCGACAGGCAATGTAGCTGCGCAGGCCGCTCTGGCAGATGACGTAGACAGGCGTACGCTTGTCCAGCTCATCCAACCGCTCTCGCAGCTCGTCCACTGGGATATTTAAGAAACCGTCAATGTGTCCGTGGGTGAATTCTTCTGCAGTGCGGGTGTCCAACAGAGTTACACTTCCGTCACGAGGAAGTTTATCTGTATCTTCCAGATACCACTGCTTCAGAATACCCTTTGCGATATTCTCAATCATAAAGCCCGCCATGTTTACCGGGTCTTTGGCGGAGGAATAAGGCGGTGCGTAGGCCAGATCCAGATCCTTCAGTTCCGTGGCTTTCATTCCTGCGCGAATAGCGGTAGCCAGTACATCAATGCGCTTATCCACACCTTCGTAACCTACGATCTGAGCACCCAGCAGGCGATAAGTTTCTTTTTCAAAAACCACTTTCATGGTCATGACTTTCCCGTCGGGGTAGTAACCTGCATGGCTCATTGGCGACAGGATAACCGTATCAACATCCAGTCCTGCCTTTCTGGCGCTGGTCTCATTTACGCCGGTAGTGGCGGCAGTCATGCCAAAGACCTTGATGACAGAGCTTCCCTGGGAGCCGGTATAATGGCTGTCTCCACCACAGATGTTGTCCGCAGCGATTCGTCCCTGTTTGTTAGCAGGGCCCGCCAAAGAAATCAGAGCATCCTGCCCTGTGACAAAGTGCTTCACCTGCACCGCATCACCCACAGCATAGATGTCTGAAATGGAGGTTTCCATCCGGTCATTGACCACAATACTTCCCTTAATGCCCAGTTCTAACCCGGCATCTTTTGCAAGGGTGGTTTCGGGAGAAACACCAATGGCCAGGATTACCATATCCGCATGGAGAGGCTGTTCGTCTTTCAGCAGCACATCTACGCCTCCGCCCACTTCCGCAACCCCTTCCACGGTATGACCCAGTGCCAGCTTAACACCGTGCTTGCGCATTTCATTGTGTATAAAAGCAGCCATATCGGAATCAAAAGGATTCATAAGCTGTTTTGGACGTTGGACAATGGTGACCTCCATTCCCAGTTCCCGCAGGTTTTCTGCCAGCTCCAACCCAATGAAGCCACCGCCTGCAAGTACGGCAGACTTAGGATGGTTTATATTGATGTAATCCTTGATGCGGAAGGTGTCCTCCACGGTGCGCAGGGTGAACAGTTTATCAAGACCTAAGCCGGGAAGCCTGGGTTGGGTAGGCTTGGCACCGGGAGAAAGAATCAGCTTGTCATAGCTTTCCTCGAATTCCTCTCCGGTTTGCAGATTCTTGACGGAAACGGTCTTTTTGTCAGGATGGATAGCCGTGACCTCATGGCGTACCTTCATGTTCACACGGAACCGGGAGAAGAAGCTCTCCGGTGTCTGGAGGGTCAGATTTTCCGGATCGGTAATTACATCTCCGATATAGTAAGGCAGACCGCAGTTGGCATAGGAAATAAACTTTGACCGCTCAAAAACCACAATTTCTGCCTGCTCATTTAGTCTGCGAATACGGGCGGCAGCGGTAGCACCGCCAGCCACACCACCTACAATAACAACTTTCATATTAGCGTTCCACCTTTCCTGCATAAGCGGAAATTCCGCCTATGTTTTTCACATTGGTATAACCCATCTGCTGCAAAATAGCAGCTGCCTGACGGCTTCTTGCGCCACTGAGACAGTGTACAAAGATGGGGGTAGCTTTATTGTTAATCATGACGGTTACTTTGTCAATGGACTGCAAAGGAACGTTCTTACTTCCGGGGATATGCCCCTGCCGGTATTCGTCAGGGGTGCGAACATCCAGCAGGACTGCGCCATCCGTAACGCTATATTCTTTGACACCCTGATTGATGTCAGGGCCTTTCAGGAAATCAAAAAATCCCATCTTTGTACCTCCTTACAGCATGGCGAGAATCTGAGCCTTAGGTCTGGCACCGGTGGCCTGATTTACGACTTTGCCGCTATTCATAACCACCAGAGTGGGAATGCTCATCACACCAAACTGCATAGCCAGTTCCTGTTCCTCATCCACATTAATTTTAACAACCTTGATATCGGAGCGCTCCTTGGCAATTTCCTCTACCAGAGGAACTACCATGCGGCAAGGACCACACCAGGGAGCCCAAAAATCCATCAGGACGGGCTTGTCCGAGTTCAAAACCTCTTGATTGAAATTGTTTTTATTTACATTGATAGCAGACATATTTAAGTCCTCCTGTTTTCTTTTTTATGGCTTTAGTATATCCAGTAGTCGTTGCTTTTTCTGTGATTTTGTCACTTATCGCCGGCGACGGTTTCACCGGGCCAACTATTAATACCGCCGATTTCAACGATATTGGTGTAGCCCAGTTTTACCAGCTTTTCAGAGGCCTGCTTACTCTGATTACCGCTGCGGCAGTATACCAGAATCAACTGATCTTTATCCGGCAGCTCCGGAATGTCCTCTGTGCCGATGGATTCGTTGGCAATATTAATCGCACCTGGAATATGCTTTTCACTATATTCCTCAGCAGTCCGTACATCGAGGATGATGTATTCGGTTTCCTCCTCCATCATCGTGACAGCTTCCTCCATGGAAATCTGTCGATAGGTAGTTTCAGATGACTGGGCTCCACAACCTGTTAAAAGTAGAAGCATCATTAAAATGGGAATAAATCTTTTCATGTATAGACCTCCATATTTTGAAGATAGGGCAGCCGTTTCCAGCTGCCCTGTTTCCGATTTTTATGTTCTTGCCATGCCGTCTACGCTGAGTACAACACCTGTGATATAGGACGCTTCATCAGATGCCAGGAATACAAATGCATTGGCAATATCCTCCGGCTGACCCAGGCGGCGCAGGGGAATCTGATTGATGAGCGGATCAATTACCTCCTTGGGAACAGCCTTCATCATATCGGTCAAGGTAATCCCGGGAGCGACTGCATTCACTCGAATACCCTTCGGACCCAATTCCCGGGCAAGGGAAACCGTCAGGCCATTGACAGCAAATTTGGATGTGGGATATGCAAAGCCACTAGGCTGGCCGTAAATGCTAACCATTGAGGAGGTGGAGAGAATAACACCGTGACCTTTTGCAATCATGCACTCACTGGCGGCTTTTGTAGCATTGAACACGCCTTTTACATTCAGATCCATAACCTTGTCAAAGGTTTCCTCCGTATACTCGGTAAAGGGAGTGCTTTCGGATATACCGGCATTGTTCACCAGAATATCAATGCAACCGTATTTTGAGGCAGCTTCTCGGAAAGCATTGCGGACAGATTCCAAATTGGACAGGTTAGGACTGATTCCCGCAACTGTTGCATCAGGGTACTTTTCTTTCAGCTGCGCAACCGCTTTGTCAGCAGAACCTTGCGAGCTTGCGGTCAAGATTACCGTAGCCCCTTCCTTCAAAAATTTGTCTACGGTAGCGTAGCCAATGCCACGGCTGCCTCCGGTGATGATTGCAACTTTATCTTTTAGCCTCATAAGAATACCTCCTTGTATTTTGTATTTGTAGTATAACCTGTTTCGGAGGAACTCTCCGTGATAAAATCACATTTTTCCAAGAAGGAATGATAGAAAAATCATGCCCATGAATAAATAAAAAAGTCACAGTCACGCTCCGATTTGAACGTAGATAAGCATTCCCCTGCTTCAAGTGTGCGGAGCACTAAGCGGTGGGTAAGTGGGATGCTTATGTCAGTGGGATTTGAAAGCTCCCACTGACAGATCGCGAAGCGACTGCGTTCATGAGCAAGTAGCGAAGCGGATTGCGAATGTCCGCTTTACTTAAGTCAGGGGATTCGCAGCCAGATATTTTTTGCCGCTTTCGTAAAAGATATCGAAACACACATAAAAACAACTGCTGTGAAAAAGGCTTTAAATCAGTTGATTCATCAACAAGTCTATCATTTATAAAGTTGTAAAGTGGTGAAATGGTGGAAAGTCTTGTGTATCCAGCTGCTTCAGCAGCATATCCAAAATCAATTGGCTTCTGGCAGGCAATGTTAATGATCCAGGCTTTTTCTTCGTCTGTAATCTCAGCATTCCTGCCACGACCAGGGGAATTCCAGGAAAAGAAGAAGGAACAGGAAGCGGCAAAGCCTGATCCGGATGCTGATTATGTGGACGATGACGAGGACTATGGCTACAGTGAGGAATACGAGGACGATGATGTATGCTTCATCGCTGATGATGAGGACAACGAACCCGTATAACAAAGAACAGGCATAATGCCTGGGGCAATCTTCGATTGCCTTTACATAATCTCTGCTTTCAAAAAATAAAATATTTTGTGTTTTTGAAAGCGACCTCTTGCATATGCTATTAGCAGACAGTATAATAAGTACATCGAAGCAGTTTCAAGAAATAAAAAATCTTCGACTTTTGAAAGCGGGTGCGGTATGAAAACAATTACAAGAGCAAAGTATCTCGACAGAATCATTGAACTGAATGGTACTCCTGACATCAAGATCATCACGGGCATTCGTCGATCCGGTAAGTCCAAGTTGATGCAGGTGTATATTGAGTATCTGAAAAGCCATTTTGAAAACATCAATATTATCTTCATTGACTTCATGGATTTGGCGTATGAGGAAATCAAGGAATACCATGCTTTACACGCCTATGTGGAAGAACATTATCAGGAAGGTAAAACGAACTACCTGTTTGTAGACGAGGTTCAGATGTGTCCCAAGTTTGAGCTGGCAATCAACAGCCTGTACTCTAAGGGAAAATACGACATCTATGTAACCGGCTCCAACGCTTTCCTGTTGAGTGCGGATCTGGCAACTCTGTTTACCGGACGCTATATTGAAATTCATGTGTTTCCTTTCAGCTTCCAGGAATATTGCCAATATTATGATGATGTTAGTGATAAAGATAAGCTCTTTGATGATTACGCTATCAAGGGCGGTTTAGCAGGTTCTTACGCTTACAGAACCGAAAAAGACAGAACAAACTATATCAAAGAGGTCTACGAAACGATTGTTACAAGGGATTTGGTGCAGAAATATGCGCTCCCGGACACTTTGGTTTTACAGCGTCTGAGCGAGTTCCTTATGGATAATATCAGCAACCTGACTTCTCCGAATAAGGTCAGTCAGCTACTGACAGCAAATGAGACTCCGACCAATCACGTAACCGTCGGCAAGTACATTAAGTATTTGTGCAATGCTTTTGTATTTTATGATATTAAGAGATACGACATCCGAGGCAAGAAATACCTTGAAAGCTCTGAAAAGTTCTATCTTTGTGACAGTGGTATTCGATATGCAATACTGGGAAGCAGAAATATGGATTACGGCAGAGTATATGAAAACATCGTTTGCATCGAGCTTCTTCGCCGTGGATATGATGTCTATGTCGGCAAGCTCTATCAAAAGGAGATCGACTTTGTTGCTCAGAGAGGCAGCGAGAAGATTTATATTCAGGTCAGCGACAACATTTCCGGGCAGGAAACATTTGAGAGAGAATGCTCTCCTCTGCTTCAGATCCGAGATGCTTATCCGAAAATGATTATTGCCAGAACCAAGCATCCAAAATATAGTTATGAAGGAATCGAAATCCACGACATAGCCGATTGGTTGCTACAAGAATAAACAAGGCGAAATATATCTCTTTTATCATTCCCTTGCCCTTATAAAGTATATTGCAGCTGATGATAAGCTTGACAAGGTTCTTGAAAATCCGAAGGTGATTAAGACACCAGTGGTTAGAAATGGTAAGCAATCAACCCTGGGTTATCTGCCGGATGTTTGGAAAAACTGGAATTAGAGGATAAGAATATGGTGAAAAAATTATGCGGGACCCATTGTTTCTCGCTCAGAAATCTACAGATGCAACGGAGGCAGACCAACAGGTAATTACAGATCTGCTTGATACATTAAGGGCAAATCTGGATCATTGTGTTGGAATGGCAGCCAATATGATTGGTGTAAAGAAAAATATCATTGTGGTGGCAGCAGGCCCATTTCAATTTGCTATGGTAAATCCAGTTATTACAAAGAAGACCGGAGCATTTATTATAAAGGTTTCCACCACCGGAATGCTGGTTCCCTTAAAAGCGGATTTGCGGTTTCCTATTTCCGGACAGTAGGGACACGGAACCCTGATTATTTAGTTAGTGCCGGAGCATCGTCCTTGCATGAAACCATTAAACTATTCTGGACCTTCCGTGTTCCGTGGGATGGACATACACTGCAGGAACAGTAGCTGATTGTAAAAGGCATATGTCAAAAAACGTTATTGACATATGCCTTTTATAGAGCTAATATATAAGAAAAGCGAGAAAGGAGCAGTTTATGCCGAGACCAGTAAAATGCAGGAAAGTCTGCCATTTCCCGAATGTTTTAGAATTCTTTCCGGCAGATGATACTGAGAAAAAAGTACCCATTGTTCTGACGGTAGATGAGTACGAGACAATTCGTCTTTTGGACAAGAAAGGTTATAGTCAGGAACAGTGTGCAGAATCTATGCAGATCGCAAGAACAACCGTTCAACGAATTTACGAGATTGCCAGGAAGAAAATAGCAGATGCTCTAATTGACGGACATCCGCTCAGAATAGAAGGTGGGGATTTTAGAATCTGTGATGGTCAGAGCAGTAACTGCAACCTTGGAGGATGTTATAAGCAGGAGATATATCAAAAATATGCAGTGGAAAAAGGAGAAGGTATCATGAGAATAGCAGTAACATATGAAAATGGACAGATTTTTCAGCACTTTGGACACACAGAGACATTTAAGATCTACGATGTAGAGGAAGGAAAAGTGGTACATTCAGAAGTAGTAGATACGAATGGAAGCGGACATGGTGCATTGGCAGGAGTTCTTAATGCATTAAATGCCGATGTTTTGATCTGCGGCGGAATCGGAGGAGGTGCCCAGACTGCGTTAGCGGCAGCAGGCATTAAGCTTTTTGGCGGAGTTTCAGGAGATGCAGATAAAGCAGTAGAAGCTTTTATCAATGATACACTTGATTATAATCCAGATGTGAAGTGTTCTCACCATGAGCACAGCCACGGAGAGGGACATACATGTGGCGAGCATGGATGTGGAAGCCATAGCTGTCATTAAGAAGAATAGAAAAAAATAATCATACGAAAGGATGCGTCAAGGTAATGGAAGAATTATCGTGATACATCCTTTTGTATTATTTGATAAGATGGCAGATTACATTTTCAATATGGCAATTAAAACCTGTGAATGCGATATCGATCTCTATATGGATTGAGTATTTAGCTTTTCTTGCTTGTAGAAAGTGATGAACGGAAGGTATAATATTGTTAATGATCCAGAGATATTTATTTTGGAAACAGCTTAATCAATTTGGAGGTATAGAATGAAAGCACATAAGTATTGGTCATTCGGAGCGTTAATTACTATGATTGGAACTTTTTATACTGGATATAAAGGATTCAAATCAAGTCATAGGTATTTTGCGTGCAGCACTCTTATATGTATGATTATGTCCATATACACTGGACATAAAATGATTTCAGGTAATAAGAGAACAAGAAAACAGGTGGAAAATACAGAAGCGGAGGAATAGTAAATGTTAGAAATAGGAACCAAAGCACCGGATTTTGAATTGCCGGATCAGAATGGGGAAATGCATAAATTAAGTGATTATGCAGGAAAAAAGGTAATTTTATATTTTTACCCAAAGGATAACACGGCAGGCTGTACAAAGCAGGCATGTGGTTTTTCCGAGCGTTATCCTCAATTCACCGAGAAAGGAGCAGTTGTTCTTGGAGTGAGCAAGGATTCTGTAGCCTCTCACAAGAAATTTGAAGAAAAATATGGATTGGCATTTACACTTTTGGCAGATCCAGAGCGTAAGGTGATCGAAGTATATGATGTATGGAAAGAAAAGAAAAATTACGGAAAGGTTTCTATGGGTGTAGTAAGAACTACGTATCTTATTGATGAGCAAGGGATTATTATCAAAGCCAATGATAAAGTAAAGGCGGCAGATGATCCTGAAAACATGCTTAAGGAATTAAATTGATGAAGATTATATTGTCACCTGCAAAAAAGATGATTGCAGATACTGATAACATAGCACCGGTTGAACTGCCTGCCTTTATTGATAAGACAGCAGAGATATTGGGCTGGATGAAAAGCAAATCAAAAGAGGAACTGAAAGCTATCTGGAAATGTAATGACAAGATTGCAGAGCAGAACTTTAACAGATTGGAAACTATGGATCTTTATAACAGACTTACTCCGGCTGTTTTAGCATATGAAGGAATTGCATTTCAATATATGGCACCAGCTGTGTTTGAAATCCAGCAGTTTGAGTATCTGCAAAATCATTTAAGAATCCTGTCTGCGTTTTATGGCATTTTAAAACCACTGGATGGTGTGACTCCTTATCGCCTTGAAATGCAGACAAAAGCTGAGATTGAAGAAACAACAAATCTATATGATTACTGGGGGAACCGGTTATATCATTCAGTAATTGATGACAGCAGGATTATCATTAATCTTGCATCAAAAGAATACTCAAAATGTATAGAAAAGTATCTGACACCACAGGACAGATATATTACGATTGTATTTTGTGAGTTATCCGGAGATAAATTGGTAACAAAAGGTACCTATGCCAAGATGGCTCGTGGTGAAATGGTCAGATTCATGGCAGAAAATAACATTGAAAATCTGGTGGAAATTCAGAAATTTGACAGATTTGGATATTCCTTTAGGTCTGATTTATCATCAGATTCAGAATATGTTTTTGAACGCAAAATACAATAGTTATTCAGATAAAAGATGCTCAGTATGGCATCTTTTATAATAATGATAATTATTACTATTTTTGTTGACAACAGGATAATAGTGGTATATAATCCTTATTAAGAACTAATACTAATAAGGAGCACGAATGACAAGTAGGAGAAATACCATTTAAAAAGATCTTGTAAGAAATGCCGTATACGAAATGAGAATACACGTTACGGCAAATGAAGTTACATATTATGGAATGGCAATGTCTGTAAAAAGAATCTGTGAAGTGATTATGAGAAATGAAAAATCAATACTTCCGGTATCGCACATGATTCATGGCGTATATGATATTGACGGAGTATCGTTAAGTATGCCAGTTATTGTAGGTGTTGATGGTATTGAGTCTAATATACCTATTAATTTAAGTGGTGAGGAAGCATTAAAGCTTAAGAAATCTGCAGATTCTTTGAAAAAGATTATAGAGACAATTGAACTATAAATTATACACATGGAAGGAGATAAAAGCATGGAAGTAAAGTATTATATATGTAAGCATTGTGGAAACATTGTTGAAAAGGTAAAGGATAAAGGTGTTCCTGTAATTTGTTGCGGAGAACCTATGCAGGAATTAAAAGCCGGAGTGACAGATGCGGCTGTTGAGAAGCACGTGCCTGTATATACAGTGGAAGGCAATTATGTTCATGTCGTGGTCGGAGAGACAAAACATCCAATGCTTGAAGAACATTTCATTGAGTGGATTACATTAAATACCAATCAGGGAATATACAGAAAACAGTTAAGTCCAGGGCAGGAGCCGATAGCAGATTTTTGTCTTTGCGATGGTGAACAGGTAGAAGAAGTATATGCATATTGTAACCTGCATGGATTATGGAAATGCTAAAAGCATTTATACATATTAAGATTTAAGAACAACACAAATATAACCGTAATATAGGCTGTGTATTAATGTATTTACAAGGAGGAACAACAAATGAAATATGTATGTGATGTTTGCGGATGGGAATACGATGAGGAGAAGGGATATCCAGAAGGTGGTATTGCACCTGGTACAAAGTGGGAGGATGTTCCGGGAGATTTTGAATGTCCGTTATGTTCTGTAGGCAAAGACCAGTTTTCAAAGGCTGAATAAAAATGAAAGCAGAACTAATGGATGTATGAAATGAAACCAGAATATAATATTGGAATAAATATGATAGAATTGACATAATATTGGAAAATCTTCGTGATTATACAGTAAAACACTTTACTGATGAAGAGCAGTATATGGAATCTATTAATTATAAGAAGTTATTTACACAGAAAGTTCAACATCTGAAATTTATACACAAACTTGATGAATTTATAGAACATCATAATGATGAGATAGAAGATCAAGATGAACAGATTATGGTTATATGTGTAGAGTCTGCGGAGAGACTATGAGAAAATCTCTGTAAATTAGATTCTTCTATGATAATGAAGGGTGAGAAGCTTACAAATCAGGCTTTTCACCCTTGTTTTATATATAACAGTTACTGATAGCACTCCATTACGACAAGGATGGCTTTGTGCTCTATCAGAAACGACTTGATGAAAATGGTCGTTTTCAATGGCCGCGCAATGCTTCGGAAGCCAGATTATTAACACGCCAGGAATTCCGGTGGCTTATGGAAGGTCTTGCAATTGACCAGCCAAAAGCGATCCGGTCATCCAAAGAGAAAAAAGATTTCTGATTTTGTATAAATAGCTGAAAATGAAAATCTTTTCTTTGGTTTTTATCCCGCTTTTTTCATGCTATCCACAAGCTTTCGTGGATAGAGGAACTTATTCGTGCAGTTCAAAACTTATAGATCCCAGACTGTGGATAAGTAGCTGATAATCAAGAAAAAAGCTTTGGTTTTCATGCGATTTCAGCAAGATTTGCTTCCGCCAAAATGACGATACTGTTTTCAGACCGGTTTGTCAGCATCACTGCTTTCCTGTATAATGGAAGTATCATGAAAGGAAGGCAGTGCTCATGGTAAAAGAAGATCAGATCAAGCTGATGCAGACCATTATTGATCAGCAGGAAAAACGGATTCAGGAAAAAGATGCTGTCATCGCAGATCTTCGTAAGCTTGTCGATGAACTGCAATCGTTAAAAGCAAATCTGGAAGAAACCTTAAAGGAATTTCAGCGACAGTTCTTTGGCGTTCGAAGTGAAAAAACAAAAGCTTCAGATAAAAAACAGGAACAGCAGAATGCAACTGCAGAACCAGCAAAAACGGTAGAAGTAAAAAGCCATACGCGACAAAGAAAACCCAAGGCTACGCGTAAAGAACTTTATGCCAACCTTCCGGTTCGCGAAATCGTGATTCCATTAACGGAGGAAGAACGTCGCTGCCCGTACTGCAATGCAGAAATGACAACCATTGGCTATACCGATGTCCGCGAAGAACTGCGTATAACACCTGCAAAGGTAGAACGTATTCTTTATAAACAGGAGGTTGCGGTATGTCCGGAATGCAGGAAAGATGGCGATGGTACGCTTGTAAAAGCCACTACGCCAACCGCTTTGTTCCCACATAGCCCTGCATCTGCTTCGATTGTAGCGTATGTGATGTACCACAAAACATTTGTCGGTACTCCGTATTACCGTCAGGAATCAGGAATGTTCCAGTTGGGAGTAAAACTTCCCCGGGAGACCATGGCCAACTGGTGCATACAGGGGGCTGGGAAATACTTCTATCCACTTTTTGAACGGATGCACGAACTGTTGATACAACGGGATCTTATCCATGCAGATGAGTTATGGAAAGCTTTCCATAACTCATCTGCATGAATGACATGGCAGCCGTAAAGAAGCGTATGCAGATGGTCATACAGAACCGAAAGGTATGCTTCTCCTAACCGGATCATCCAGTTCGCCATGTTCTGCCTGGTTATAGCAAGGCCATATCGGATGAATTCCTGCTCCAGACGGTAAAGTGGAACTGCATTTATATACTTTCCATTCATGATAGCTGCAGCAAGAGACGCTGAAACCGGACTTCCATGAAGAAGGCTTTTGGGATGCTTTGCCTTTACCATGTGTCCATCCGCTTTGCTCGCATATACACCAACATGAGTCGATGAAAAAGAGTTAGAGAGTCTTATGCCATGGTCAAAAGATCTTCCGGCTGAGTGCTATGGCAAGCGCCGCAAATGAGCGGCGCTGTATTTGGCGTGGGGCGAAGGATTTGACCTTTACTATCTGGAAGAACTTTTAGAAGCTTAAAAAATCGTAAAAAACAGAATTGGCAATGGATAATCATTCATGCGTTTGTCGTGACTACTGCTCGAGAGGTGTTGACATTAATTTTCTTAAAGCGAAATCATCATATCCATTGTCATGATTTTTACTGCCATCTCCATTCATGACAACAACAGGAACGTTATTTCTTACACTTAACTGACATTTTACATTGAAGGTATCACTCATCGGATCTCTTAAACCCTCCATAACTTCTACCCCATTGCCTTGCTCTTCAAAATCAACATAAATATTAAAAGTTCCATCCTCATTTATTTCGACATTTTCAAAAGATGACCAGGAATCATCAAAATCGCCGTGTCTTAAATACCATCCAGTCACATGATTTTCCTGTATGTTTGTGATCACAAAATAACCACCAAGATTAAATCTACCATCAAGGGCATTAGCAGATTTTTCAATAGTGTCATTATAATACGATCTGTGTTCCATGACGCGATTATATTGTTCATTTGTACAGAAAGTTCCAATATAATGGCTGTAGTTCTTTTTTACACTAACTTTTATACCGTTTTCATCAACCTTTGATCCATCTGGAGTGGTGGTATTCACATACATTGCTCCATCAGCACCAAAATAATAGGATTTTCCACCGATTTCTTTCCATGTATTCGAAATCATAGAACCATCTGATACAACATAATACCATTTTCCAGACACATTCAGCCATTTATCTTTAGCCATAGCACCATTCTCATAATAGTGCCAGCTTCCGTTTTCAGATACCCAGCCATTTTTTGTTGTCTGTGTACCGGATGAAGCATTAGTATTTCCAGACTGTGCGGCTGTTTCTTCGGCAACCTTGGCCCCACTACCATCTACCTTGAAGCCATCCGGTGTAGTTGTGCTCACATACATTGCTCCGTATGGAACTTTGCTATTCATGGAATACAGCCATTTTTCTTGTTCATTATTAAAATGGTAGTTCCCCATATCTCTTACAGGCTGGAAGAAATATTCTTTTCCATCAATTTTCTGCCATCCTGTGGCCATTTTACCATTTGACGAATTCAGATAATACCAATAGCCATCCTTATCATCATGATGCCATCCCTTTTTCATGGCCTTGTTAGTCTCATTGAAATAGTACCATTCATCATTAGAGTCGAAAAACCATCCGGAATATTTTTCACCATTGGAATCCTTCAAATATCCTACACCATTTTCGGTAACAATCGTTCCGTTTGGTAATGCCTGTGTATTTGCATATACAGCACTTCCAAAAGGTAACACCATACTTGCTGATAACGTTGTAATCAGCACTTTTTTCGCCAGCTTTTTACTGCTCATTGTAGTCCTCCTCATTATTTTTAGTGTTTGTCCTGTTGTAGGACAATTTTTTTCAAAAATCAGTATAGCATTGTTTTTGTCCTATTACAAGACAAAAAGATATAAAAGGAGATTGAAAATAATGCCGCGTATCATTGAAGGAACATCCATGAACATCACTGGTGAAAAGATTAAATACTACCGAAAAATGCGAAAACTGAGCCAGCAACAATTATCCGATAAGCTTGAAACACTGGCTGTATATATATGTAGGGGGTCTATTTCCAGAATCGAGGACGGTTCACGAACAATTACAGATATTGAACTTTATGGATTATCAGAGATACTTCAAGTGCCGATTGAAAAGTTTTTTGAAAAATAAAGGAGAAGGTTTTTCATCCTTCTCCCACATTCATACTTAAATAATTTGTAACTGTTCAGAACCAATGTCACTTAGTTAAGCTTTTTACAAATTAATGGATTTGTGTGCATCTAGCGTGAAAAGGATGTGGTAAACAAAAAAGATTAAAACAATCTTCGTTCAAAAAATCATATAAATATCAGGCACGACTTTAAGACAGACTTTCGTCTGCCTTAAAATTAGTGTATAATAGAATTGTCAGCTACTCTATGTTATACAAAACGGTAAGAGAAGCTGAGCGGTTTTTGGACTCTATGCTGGCGGGCATAGTTTCTATCGGGCCTGATAGGTAGGATATACTTACTTATCAGGCTTTCTACATTTGGTGGTGCGACTCCTCTTAGAAAATCAAAACAGATTTTCATTGCGAGAGAAAAGTTGACTTGGTACTCATATTTGCGATCCATACTTTTTACTGGTACATGTAAAATAATTATGGAACAGAAATTGTACAAAATGAGCTTGCTCCACAGTTCAAACGCAACATACTCTGTTTTTTTAGAGTGTAAATTAGTAGCACCAATGGTATGCTTCAGGTCGCGAAAAGAAGTTTCGATGCCCCAGCGGAGATTGTAACAGTATTTTATATCGTCCGGTGTAAAATCTTCTTCGGAAAGTGTAGTGATGATATTTTCAAAAACACCATCGGACACTTCAATGCGGACGATTCTTAGTTTCAGCAGATATTCATCGGAAATATCATCTGGATCAAGATAGTCGAAAGCTATGTTTTTACAAATATAGCGGTATTGTGATTCTTTTTCGGGATGTTTATGTTTCTTTTTTGATTGTGTTCTGGTCAGAATCAGTTCTATGGTTGTATCCAGTTTGTCAGGAAGAGTCTCGACTCCAAGAAAACGCTGTACATTCAAATCCTTAGCACGAATCAAAAAATCAACATGATTTTCGATTGCATGGGCAAAAACATTGTAACTGGAAAATCCTCTGTCAGCAATGAAAATGGGGGATCCCCCATATGCATACCGATCCATAAGATTGCAGATAGCCTGAAACTCATTTTTAAGACGCCCAGGCTGAACTTCTAAATCAAGATACCGCTTAGAACATACCTCATATAAAGAGATGGTATGAACCATATTAAAACCGGATAGAGATTTGCCATTAGGCTCGTGGAAGGTGTCGGGATTGTTAGGATTTCTGGCAATGTTAAATTCAGAACCATCACACGCAATAAGATAGTATTTTCCGCGAAATTTTTCTAAGGGGAATTTAAGGTTAAATTCCTTAAGAAGGTGACGGAATGCAGAAACGGAAAGTTTGGAACGTTGTTGATAAAAAGCAGAGCCGGTAGGAAGCGAGGAATCATACTCAAAAAATTTGAGAAGTTCATGATTCAGGCATCCGCTTTCCATGGAAATGATCAGATGCATCATTTTCTTAAAATCAAGTTTGCGTTTGCGGATAAAATCTTTATCTGGATTTTTTTACAAAAGAAGAAAGTGAGCGGGACATCTCATCAATAATGTCCCAAAGTGTAGTTTTGACAATTTCAGGAAATGTCATAGGTAAACCTCCTTGAATCAGAATGAAATATAGTTCTAATTCAAGGGCCGCTCTCGTTACCTTAGAATTATATCGGCAACGAGAGCGGCCGCACATTTTGATTGATGTGTCAACTATAATTTATAAATTTTTGTTAGAGGTTTACCTCTTAGTGAACCAATAAGCTTAACTAAGTGACATTGATTCAAAAGAAGAGCTTGAAAGCTTTGAATATAAAAATGCGGGTAATAATATTTATGAAGAAGATCATTATGAGATTAAGACAGGCAACTACAAACTATTGGAAAGAGAAATTTGCACGTTTTGGGAAAGAGACCATATATTTGGAATTTGAATATCCGTGGCAGGAGGGAATGAACCGTCTGCTTGTTTACCAGAGCTAAAGATGCCAGAAGATTCGCAGCAAGAAGCCGGATACTGAAAGAGAGTGTCCGGCTTCTTTTACGAGGTGCGCCAGACGGCGCACTTCGCAGATAGATATAAGCTTCTGGGAGAACGTTTTATTTCTCACGGCAATATTCCCGGATCATTTCCAAAAAATCCCTCGCATGCTGCGGCAGATACCGGTTTTTCCGATAGGCGGCGATGGTAGTTGTGAGAGCCGGTTTATGGCCGACGGAAAAGCAGAGGGCGCGGTTTCCGGTGTACTGGTTTTCATGGTGGAAATAGCTCTCCGGGGCGAAGGCAGCGCCGACGCCGTCCATAGCCAGATGGATCGACATGGAGGAGTTTCTCGTGTGGAGAGAGACCGGTGGATTGATGTTGTACTCTTGAAAGAGATCCAGAGCGATGCCGCCGGTGTTCTGGTCCGGGTAGAGGAGAATGAAGTTTTCCTCTTTTAATAGGGAAAGATCTAACCACGGGTAGCGGAAGCCGGGGCGTGTGATGGCTTTTGCGGCGAGAGGATGGTTTTCATGCAGGACCAGAACAATCTCCTCAGAGCGCAGGATCTGGTAGTCCATGGTCTCGGGAAATTCATGGATATTGTAAAGAGTCAGGTCGATGGATGAGGTCTCCAGACTGTTCTCCGCAATGAAATTTACAGCTTCCATGATATTTAAGGTCACATAGGGGTATCGTTTATGAAACGGCGCCAACATTGGTTCGATCAGTGTGCTGCCCATCATGATCGGCACGGCGATGTTTAAACGGCCACGCTGGCGGTGAGCAATATCGTCGTATTCCTGCATCCACTCATCACCGCAGGCAACGATCTGTTCGGCGTAGTGAAGGTAGCGTTCACCCATGTAGGTCGGGTAGTAGCGGTTTTCGTGGCGGCTGAACAGCGGAGCGCCGAGACGTTCTTCCAGGTTCTTTAAGTACTTGCTCAGGGACGGCTGGGAGATATAAAGGGATTCGGCGGCTTTGCCGATGCTCTGGTGGCGGGCGATCGCCAGGATATAGCGGGCTTCTTTTAATTCCATACAGGGCCTCCTCATAGCTTTACTGCATAAAAATTATAGATAATATGTATTTGACGTATAGTATATCACTTTTTATAATGAATGTAAAATATAAGTGTAATTGATGAAAAAACAAATATTTATAAGAAACGCTAATTAAAATTTATTACGCACAGTTAAGAAAGGGGCAAACCAATGAAAAAGAGCAGTGCATGGTGCATGCTGGTTCCGGGACTGGTGATCTTATTTCTCTTCCTGATGATCCCGCTGCTTCGCGTTCTGGTTCCAAGCGTGTTTACGGGAGATTACCCGTTCAGCGCATACGTGGACTTTTTTAAGGACGAGTATTACAGAAAGATCTTTTTGAGAACCGTGAAGATCGCGGTCATCACCACCTTTGTCTGTATGGTGGGCGGTATCCCGACGGCGTATTTCATCAGCCGCTGCGATAAGAAATGGAGAGGTCTTCTTCTCTCTGCGTCGATCTTCCCGATGATGACGAACTCCGTTATCCGAAGCTTTGCATGGATCAATATTCTCGGAAGCAACGGGATCATCAACAAGGCAATGATCGCTATGGGACTGATCGAGAAGCCGATGAAGCTTCTCTACACTGATTTTTCCATCATCATTGGTTCTGTTTACCTGTTCCTGCCGTTAATGATCGTGACAGTTGCCGGTGTTATGGAAAATATCGATGATGACATGATGGAGGCGGCACAGAGCCTCGGAGCTTCAAGAACGGAAGCGTTCATGAAAGTCATTTTCCCGATGAGTCTTCCAGGAATCATCGTCGGCGGTATTCTGGTATTTACCGGAACCCTGACAGCTTACACGACGCCGCAGTTATTAGGAGGCAACAGCAACATGGTCATGGCGACCCTGATCTACCAGAGAGCGATGTCCGTCAGTGACTGGACCGGCGCGTCCGTGATCGCCCTCATCATGATCGTTGTAACCCTGGTTGTGATCAAAGGATTTAACGCTCTGGCCGCACGGCTGGACCGCAGAGGAGAAGATTATGCGTAAAAATAAAGTGCTGACCATCTGGGCAGCGATCGTATTTGCATTTTTGATGATCCCGTTACTGATCATCACCGTAACAGCATTCGGCGGCGGAAGCGCCATCACATTCCCGATCGAGTCCTTCTCGACGAAATGGTTCGCGAACGTGTTCGCGTTAAAGTCTTTCCGCAGATCATTCCTGACCAGCCTTGAGGTCGCGCTCCTCGCGACATGCATCTCTCTTCTGGTCGGAATCCCGGCGGCTTATGCGCTGGCGAGATCCGGTTTAAAAGGAAAGCAGTTATTAAAGTCCATCTTCCTTTCCCCGACCATCGTTCCGGGAATTGTAATCGGCTTTATTATGTACCAGTGCCTGATCCTGACACTCCGGATCCCGGTATTTGCAGGACTTTTAGCAGGACATTTCATGGTCACACTTCCGTATGTGATCCGTGTTGTCGGTTCCTCCATGGAACAGTTCGATTTTTCCATCGAGGAGGCGGCGTGGAGCCTCGGATGTCCGAAGGGAGCGGCGTTTTTCAAAGTCGTTCTCCCGAACGTGACTTCCGGAATCTCTTCCGCGTTCATGTTGGCGTTCATCAATTCCTTTAACAACATTCCGGTTTCCATGTTCTTATCCGGACCGGGCGTATCGACATTCCCGTCGACACTGATGAACTATATTGAATACAATTATGATCCGACCGTATCGGCGGTTTCCGTACTTTTAATGGCAGCTACCGTGATCATCATGGTGATCGTAGACCGCACACTGGGTATCGCAGCCCTGGCGAAATAAGGAGAATATGACCATGGCTTTTATGAGTTTAAATGGAATCGATGTTAGTTACGATAAAAAGAAACAGATCTTAAAGGGGCTGAATCTGGAAGTCGAGGAGGGCGAGCTCGTATCCCTCTTAGGACCCAGCGGATGCGGTAAATCCACAACGCTGCGCGTGGTTGCCGGATTTATCGACCCGCAGGGCGGCACCTTCACACTGGACGGTGAGGACATGACAAAGGTCCCGGTCCACAAGCGTCAGTTCGGTCTGGTATTCCAGAGCTACGCCCTGTTCCCGCATCTGAGTGTTTACGACAACGTGGCATTCGGACTCAGAACGAGAAAGATGGACAAGGACGTGATCGATAAGAAGGTCAAAGAGATCCTTGAGGTCTGCGGTCTGACAGAGCTTGCCGACCGTTTCCCGAAGCAGATGTCCGGCGGACAGCGCCAGCGAGTTGCCCTCGCGAGAGCACTTGTCATCGAGCCAAAGTTACTGCTCTTAGATGAGCCGTTATCCAACCTTGATGCGAAATTACGACTTTCCATGCGTGTTGAGATCAAACGTCTTCAGAAGCGCCTTGGAATCACGACATTATTTGTCACCCATGACCAGGAGGAATGTTTCTCCATCTCCGATAAAGTTGCCGTTATGAACGGCGGCGTGATCGAGCAGTTCGACACACCGGAGAACATCTACAAGAGACCGGCGACCGAGTTCGTCGCAAGATTCATCGGTTTCGAGAACTTCCTGGAGCTTGCGAAAAAGCAGGACGGCGTCTACACAGCGCCGGACGGAAGTGAGTTCTTAACTTCCATGGATCTTGACTGTGAAAACTTTGCAGGAACGATCCGGCCGGACGATATCTGCCTGGCGGATGAGATCCAGACAGAGAATGTTTTAAGCGGAACGATCGGCGTCCGCACCTTCCTCGGAAAGAGCTACCAGTACGAGGTCGAGACTTCAGCCGGAGTCTTAAAGGTCAATATGGGTACCGACCATGTTTACAAAGAGGGCGAAAAGATCCGCCTGTATCTCCCGAAGGACAAGCTGATCCTGGTGAGAAAATAAAAATTTAACTTAGTGAACCATCGCGCGGGCAGAGATCCTGTCAACGCGAAGAAATATTATCTCAAAAGAGAGAAAGAGGAGAAAAACCATGAAAAAAACAGCAGCAGTTGTACTTTGCGCAGCAATGATGCTTACCGCTTGCGGCGGCGCATCCACAACAGAGACCACAGCAGCAGGAAGCCAGGCAGCAGGTTCTGAGACCACAGTTTCCGCAGAAGAGACAAAGGCAGCTTCCGGAGACGCACAGAAGCTCGTATTATCCACATACGGCCTCAGCGAAGACATTTCCGAAGAGGAAGTTTACACACCGTTTGAGAACGAGTTCAACTGTGAGATCGTTACTGAGACAGGCGGCACAAACGACCGTTATACAAAATTAGCGGCAGACCCGAACTCCACCATCGATGTGATCGAACTCTCCCAGGCTATGACAGCGAAGGGCACTGACGAGGGACTTTTCGATACGATCGACTTAAGCAAGATCCCGAACGCTGAGAAGTTAATTCCGGCTGCAAAGGAGATTGCAGAGGCAGGACAGGGTATTCCGTACACTATCAACAGCATCGGCATCATCTACAACCCGGAGCTTACAGGATTTGAGCTCACAAGTTTTGATGACCTTTGGGATGAGCGCCTTGCAGGCATGGTTTCCATCCCGGAGATCACAACAACATTCGGACCGGCTATGGTTTACGTTGCAAGCGACCACGCAGGCGTTGACGTAACAACAGACAACGGCGAGGCTGCTTTCAAGGCACTTGCTGACTTAAAGCCGAACCTTGTTAAGACTTACACAAAGTCTTCCGACCTGATCAACATGTTCACATCCGGTGAGGTTGCAGCAGCAGTTGTCGGTGACTTCGGCGTTCCGACGATCGTAGCAGCGAACCCGACACTTGTTTACGTTACACCGGACGGAGCTTACGCTAACTTCAACACCATCAACGTAACAAAGAACTGTGCGAACAAGGAGCTTGCTTACGAGTACATCAACTACCGTATCAGCGAGGAGCTTCAGACAAAGACAGGTAAGGCATTAAACGAGGCACCGACAAACAACGACGTTACATTCACTGAGGAAGAGTCCAAGGATATGACCTACGGCGACAAGGCTGCAAAAGTTAAGGTTGTTGACTATGCTTTTGTAAACCCGATCTTAAATAACTGGATCGACCAGTGGAACAGAACGATCAATAACTAATAACGAGGAATTTTATATGAGACCCGATTTCATTCTGAAAAATGTCATGGTCTATCAGACCTTCAGACAGTGTTTTGAAAAGCGGGATGTGGCAGTTGCAGGGGAAAAGTTTTATTGCATTTCCCCTGCAATTTCATATCCGGGAGTTGAGGAGCGGGACGGCAAAGGCAGATACATGCTGCCTGGTCTCGTGGATATCCATATGCACATCGAGAGCTCGATGACGTATCCGGGCGAATTTTCCAGGATCACGCTTCCATATGGAGTGACAACGGTGGTTGCCGATGCCCACGAGATGGCGAATGTGTTCGGCATGGACGGCATCCGTGCTTTTATGGCGCAGAAGACGAAGCAGGACATTTTCTGGGCGATCCCGTCCAGTGTACCGGCGACAAATGAGAAGTTAGAGACAGCCGGGGCGGCCCTTGGTGTAAAGGAAATTTCTGAGATGGCATCCTTAGATGGAGTTCTCTGCCTTGGAGAGATCATGAACTATAAGGATCTCTCAGCGGAAGGCGAGAGCCGGACGAGGGACCTCATCGATGTGTGCCGGAAGGCGGGAAAGAATCTAAGGATCGAGGGACACTGCCCGGGACTTACGGGGGCAGATCTTAACCGCTTTATCTATGAAGGTGTTGATGCGGACCACACCCAGCAGACACCGCAATCGGTGATGGAGAAGACGGAGCTTGGGATGTTTCTGGAGCTGCAGTTCAAATCCCTGACACCGGAGGTCGTGAAGACCGTCTGCGATCATGAACTCTATGAGAATGTGGCGCTGGTGACGGATGACACGATGGCAGATAAGCTTCTGACCGGACATCTCAATAAGATCATCGAGACGGCTGTGAAGGCGGGGATGCCGATGGAGAAGGCGATCTACTGCGCGACCTGGACACCGTCGCGGCGGATGCATCTGGATGACAGAGGGATGATCGCGCCGGGAAAGATCGCAGACTTTATGCTGCTTGACAGTCTGGACGGGATCGAGCCGGTGGTGGTTTATAAGAAGGGCGAGTGTGTGTACTGCAAGGACGAGGAGGCGTGCGGTGCGGCAGAAGCTGCGGCATGCAGTTTCCCTGATCCGTTCTACCACACGATCAACTGCCGTCCGGCGGAGATCTCCGACTTTGTGTTAAAGGCGGAAGATCCAGACGCGAAATGGGCGGAAGTCAATGTCATGAAGATCGGCACCTTCGGAACGGCTACCACGCCGGTGAAGCGCAGAGTCGAGGTGAAGGACGGTGTGCTTGACTGGAAGTCGGCGGGACTTTCCCTCGCAGTCGTTTTCGAGCGATACGGCAAGAATGGAAATATCGGGTATGGATTTGTGGAAGGAGCGCTGACGAAACCGGGCGCTGTGGCCACCACGTGGTCCCACGACAGCCACAACCTGTTTGTCCTGGGAACAGATGAGAACGATATGAAACTGGCCCAGAGACGCGTTCTGAAGCTTCAGGGGGCATATGTGGTGTTCTCTGAAGGAAGATCCCTGGCAGAGGCGAGACTTACAATCGGCGGCATCGTTTCGGATCAGCCGATCGAGGTCCTCGGACAGGAACTGAAAGAAGTCCGGGCGGCGATGGAAGGTCTCGGATATGTGAACAACAACGTGATCATGTCCATGTCCACGCTTTGTCTGCCGGTTTCACCGAAGTTAAAGCTCACGGATCACGGGCTTTTGACGGTGCCGGGGCAGGAACATGTGCCGTTGGTTGAGAAGTACGGGAAGTAGTTTTACGGCCCGCCGCCGGTTTTCTCCCCGGATAGTGGAAGAGCCGGATCAGATCGAAATTATGAAGGATGAAATTAGAACGATGAAGAAGATTATCAAAAACGGCATTGTTGTGACGATGAACGCGGCAGGTGATGTCTGGGATCATGGTTATGTAATGTTTGAGGATACGAAGATCCTGGCAGCAGGTCCGGAAGATGAGCTTGAGAAAACGCTTCAGGAGCTTACTGCGCAGGGGATCTTAAAAGCTGGCGAGACCTTCGAGGAGATCGACGCGAAGCGCGCTATCGTGATCCCAGGCCTCGTAAACACCCATTGCCACCTCGGCATGATCCCGTTCCGCGGTCTCGGGGACGACTGCAAGGACCGCCTGCGGGTGTTCCTGCTCCCGATGGAGAACCAGGCTATGGACGCGGAGATGGCCAGGCTTTCCACGAGATACGCCATCGGCGAGCTGCTGCTTTCCGGCGTGACGACAGTGCTTGACATGTACTATTTCGAGGAAGTCGTGGCGAAGGTCATGGACGAGATGGGGATCCGCGGAATCGCCGGTGAGACGGTGATGGAAAAGGATTCCTGTGACAGTAAGAACGCGGATGAGGCCATCAGGCGGGGAATCGCTCTGATCGAAGCATACAAAGATCACCCGCGCGTTTCCGGAGCGATCACGCCCCACGGAACGACGACCTGCAGCCCGGAGACCTTAAAGAGGGCCTATGAGGAGGATGTAAAGGCGGGAACTGTATTTACGCTCCATGTGGCGGAGATGGACTACGAGATGACCCAGTTAAGGGAACAGTATAACATGACGCCCATCGAGTTTATGGAGCATATCGGAGTCCTCGGACCGAATACGCTGGCGGCCCACAGCATCCGCACGACGGAACATGATGTGGAGATCCTAGCGAAGCATGGCGCGTCCGTGGCCCACTGCATCGCCTCCAACACGAAGGCCGCAAAGGGCGTAGCCCCGGTGTCACTGATGCATAAGCACGGCATGTCCGTCGGCTTCGGCACCGACGGTCCGGCGAGCGGAAATACGTTAGACCTGTTCATCCAGATGCGGATGTGTGAGAACTTCCACAAAAATGAGCTCCGTGACCGCAGCGCATTTCCGGCAAAGGAGGTGGTCTCCATGGCGACCATCGAGGGAGCAAGAGCGTTAGGACTCGGTGACATCACCGGTTCCATCGAGCCCGGAAAACAGGCGGATCTCGTCCTCGTAGAGACCGACTCCCCGAATATGTTTCCGGTATACGACCCGTATTCGGCACTTGTGTACAGCGCGATTGCATCGAATGTGAGAGATGTTTATGTTGCGGGTGAGTGCCTCGTAAAAGAAAAGAAGCTTGTCCGTGAGGACTTCGCGAAGATCAGGAATGACCTTCGGGAGAAGATGGAGCGGACGGCGTTTAAGGATATGAAGAATCTGGTGTAGAAGACAAATATCTTGACGGAAACTGTAAAAGTACATATAATTCTGAATATAGGACAAGGGGATAGCTTGAGGAAGAGTTATCTCCTTTTTTTAAAATTTAGAGAGAAAAATACACAGACAGAAGTTCCTGTCAGGCAGCTGGGAGAAAAATAATGAGGATGTTCAGGATAAAAATGACGGCGGCGAGGACAAACCCGCAGCAGATCCGCGAGGTGCGGATCGATTCGGAAAAAACGGTGGGAGAACTTCTGGAACTTGTCCGTATTGTATATGAATATGGGGATGTAAGAGGAAGTCTGTTAAATGAGGCGGGAGCCAGCCAGTCCCCGGAGACAAAGCTTAAGGACCGGATCCACGTCAGAGATCTCCTGACCGTAAATTATACGGACAAATCGATCACACCGATTTATCTGGAAGTCCTTGAGGAGTTTGATGGATCCGGGGAGACAGCCCCGATTCTCGAAAGATACAGGACAATTCCAAGGCGGACAAGAAAGACGGCATTTGGTTATCCTGCGTTTGCGCCTGAAGAGGCGGAGCACTTTCAAAAATATCTGAATAAGGAGATCAGTAAGGTATTCGCCCCGGAACTTGTGGTGCCGGACTTTGCCTGGGAAATTGCGACACCGTGGCAATCATTGCTGGATTCCGGCACGGCTGCGGATCTGAAAATATTAATAAAAGAAAACAAGCTTCCTGTCAATGTCTACCTGAGAAAAGCTGAGCTGGAAAAGGGAATCATAAAAGAAGCCGGAAAATCAGATTTCTGGGAAAATATCATGCAGACAATGGGAATCACTGAGTATTTTCAGGTCAAAGAGCTCTGCATTCAGGGCAGTAAATTTGTAAATGGAGACGCGGTGGATACAACATTCCCGGTTTTAAGCAGGAACCGTCTTGTTGATGAGAATTACTGGTATCGCACGATACTGGCAAAAGAATTCATGGAATTTTTTGAAAACTGGCTGGGGAGCGGAAAAGAAAGAGAATACATAAAGGACCATGCGGAGCAGACCTGCTTTTTGGCAGCATGCAGGCTTTACGGCTTTGCGGACCGGGAGCTGGTGACTGAATTTTATAAGATCATGTGTCCGGAGCAAAATGCGGCAGAGCGGGTAGGAACTTTCTGGAAACAGGCGATGCAGTGCGCACTCCAGTATAATATCAAAAAGATAGTGGGGATGGAAGTCTACTATGATTCGCAGAGTGTTTCCTCCAATTCTGTAAAGCTGTTATATCGGTCATTTCTTACGTCAGACCGGTTCCATTATGTTCCGACAAAGGCGGAGATCGAGGATATCGCAATTTCCGGCATCGGTTTTTCAGAAAAAGACAGGGAAGCGCTGATAGACATGATGGAGAGAAAATACCGCTGTGAGAGAACGAACGGAAGATTTATAGTTGGGGAACTTGAAAAAGCGATACATACAGGAATTCCGGTGGGAGAGCTTACCGGATATCTTCAGAAGGTATTATTATCGGGCAGAAGATCCTCATACCTTGGCGATATCATGGAGATTCTTGAACGTGCGCAGCGGACGGTGAGGAAAATACCACTGGGAGGATATACGGAGACGGAGATCAACCGTGCGGTGACAAAGAAAAAAGTAGTACGGGTCGAAAAGAAGATATATCCGAATGACCCGTGTCCGTGCGGTTCCGGAAAGAAATACAAGAATTGCTGTGGAAGAAGGTGAGAGGCGTGGGGACAAAGAATGAGATAGTTTACGATCTCAGACATTTTGAGAGAGATTTCAATGGGACAGAGCAGGTCAATGGTCTGGAGCTGGCTCTGGCGGAGCCTAAAAAAGATATCAGGATTAAGATGCTGGCAAACGAGCAGAGGGAGGCTGGGATTCCTTATGTGTCAGGGGATAAGATCTTTTCACTGAGGGCAGTCTGGAAGAATGATTCCAATACGCAGAGCGCGTTATGCAACGTGTACGTGGACGAAACACACGGGGAATGGATCTCGGCAAACTGCAGCTGCTCAGAATTTAATAGGAACAGATATTGCTGCCATCATGTCACCGCGCTTCTCTCCCAATATCTGATGGATCATTGGGGAACGGAAATTTTCCGGGGAACAAAAATCGAAAAGAAGCTGGCGGAGCAGGCCGGAGTACCGGATCCATTTGTTCCGGGAGTTCTGAGAAAAACGGATCAGGATCTTCTTGAAATGTTGAACATGCCCCAGGTCGGGAATATGGATCCGCTGGCGGAACTTGCGACAAACACGGAACTTCATATGGAATGCCATCTGGCGAAAGAAAAGGGTGGTGTCTCCCTGGAGCTGAAGATCGGAAGTAAGAGAAGGTATGTGGTAAAAAGCATGCTGGAATTGTTTAGATCCTGCGATGAGGGAAGAGTGTACCAGATCGGAAAGACAGACTGTCTTTCATCGCTTGACCAGTTTGACATGGATGGGCGGAGAGCGATGGAGCTTCTGCTGGGACAGTACCGTCATAAAAAGAGCACACCATATTTCTCAACTATGTTTCTGCGCACGAGTGGCAGTTACAATGAGAGATATGTTTATCTGGAAGGACGCGATCTTGACGCATGGATGGAAAATGTGGGAGAGATTCCATGCTATGTCGGAGATGATCAGGTAAGAATCAGACTTGATGGTGCGGGACCGGAGATTTCCATGGAGAGGCAGCCATATGGAATGCTTTTAAAGACGAAAAGCTTTTTTATCCTTGCTAAGACGGAAGACTGGATCTATTTTCAGACAGGAGACCGGGTCAGCCGTACCAGGAATCAGCAGGGTGGACGTCTGGGAGAAATTTTGGAGTTATTGTCTGGAAAGTCGGAATTTTATATCAGAAATAAAGAACTCCCCCTGTTTTTTGGGCAGGTGCTTCCGGCAATCGAGGATCAGACAGAGATCCAGACAACGGGATTTGCGCTGGATGAGTATCGTCCGGAGATCCCGAAAGTATCGATCTATCTTGATATCTCTCAGGATGAGATCATCTCCTGCCAGGTAAAATGCAGGTATGACAGAAGCGGGAAAGAATATCTTCTTTATGATGAGACAGACCGTTCCGTGAGAAACAACGGATTTGAGGAAGAGTTGCGGAGAGTGACCGGAAAATATTTCAATGCCTATGATGAGACCAACAAGTCAATGTGCCTCTCCGGCGGTCCGGAGGAGCTGTATCATTTTCTGACAGAGAGTGTGACGGAGTTAGGAAAATCCGGGGAAGTATTTATTTCGGACGCGCTTCAGAAACTGAAGGTGCGGAAGCTGCCATCGGTGGATATCGGAATCCGCATGGATACAGGTCTTCTTTATATGTCGATTCAGGCGCCGGATATGACAAAGGATGAGCTTGCGGAGATCCTGTCGTTATATTCAAATAAAAAGAAATTTTTCCGCCTGAAAAATGGCAGCTTTATGACAACAGATCCGGAAAAACAGAAGGAGTGGGCGGTTCTTGCTGAGACCTTTTTACAGTATGGAAAGAAAGATCCGGCGAGTATGGAGATTCCGGCGTTCCGGGCACTTTATCTGGACGAGATGCTGAAGAACCGGGATGGGATTATCCTTGAGGAGAATCGGAAGTACAAAGAGCTGCTCTTTAATATGGATACAGCAAAAGAGGCAAATGATGAGGTCCCGGAATCCTTGAGGGGAATCCTGCGCCCGTATCAGGCGGATGGATTCCGGTGGATGAAGACGTTAAAACGATGCGGCTTCTGCGGAATCCTTGCGGATGACATGGGACTTGGAAAGACTCTTCAGATGCTGACGTTCCTGCTATCTGAGAAAGAGGAAGGAAAGACAGGAGATGAACTGCGGACGTTGATCGTTACTCCGGCTTCTCTTGTATACAACTGGAAAAAAGAGATCGGCCAGTTTGTGCCGGAGCTTTCCTGCAAGGTGATTACAGGAAATGCGGCAGAGCGGCAGGAAATGATCCAGAATGAGGAAGATAGGGATATCTGGATCACATCCTATGACCTTCTGAAACGCGATATTGCATGCTACGAGAATATCCGGTTCGCAAATCAGGTGATCGATGAAGCGCAGTACATCAAAAACCATGGTACCCAGGCGGCAAAGAGTGTGCGTCTGATCCAGAGTGGATTCCGGATGGCGCTGACGGGAACTCCGATGGAAAACCGTCTCAGTGAGCTTTGGAGTATTTTCGATTTCCTGATGCCAGGCTTCCTTTATGGATACCAAGGCTTCCGGGAGAAATTTGAAGAAGCGATCATGAATGACAGAGATGAAGAAGTGAGTGCGAGATTGCGCAGCATGGTACATCCGTTTATTCTTCGCCGACTGAAAAAGGATGTGCTCACGGAGCTTCCGGACAAGATTGAAAAGACGGTAACGATTGAGCTTGAAGGAGAGCAGAGAAAGCTGTATGACGCATACGCAAAGCGGCTGAAACTGTATCTGGAAAAGCAGAGCAAAGAGGAATTTAAACAGAGCAAGCTGGAAGTATTGAAGGAACTCACAAGACTGCGCCAGCTTTGCTGCGGTCCGGAGTTATTTCTGGAAAACTATCACGGTGAAAACGCGAAGATGGATGCCTGTGTGGAACTTGTGAGACAGGCAGTCGACGGTGGACATAAGGTGCTTCTGTTCTCCCAGTTTACGAGTGTGTTGGATGAAATTGAAAAGGCGCTTGCGAAAGAGAAAATCGAGGATCACCGAATTGATGGAAGCGTGTCGAAGGAGCAGAGGATCCGGCTTGTGGATTCCTTTGAGACGGACGATGTTCCTGTGTTCTGTATTTCCTTGAAAGCTGGTGGTACAGGACTGAACCTGACGGCGGCAGATATCGTGATCCACTACGATCCATGGTGGAATGTTGCTGCGCAGAATCAGGCAACAGACCGTGCGCACCGGATCGGTCAGAGGAACACGGTGACGGTCTATGACCTGATCGCGGAGAACACGATCGAGGAGCAGATCAAAAAGCTTCAGGAGAGCAAGAGTGCTCTTGCGGAGGAGATCTTATCTGGAGAAGGAATCCAGAGTATTGTGCTGGATCGGGATGAGATTTTGAGGATGCTGTAGTAAAATTACAAACAATCAAAAAATTACCAATTCTGTGATATTGGATCATAAACAAAGTGATGTTTGGTTATTTAGGCTAGGCATCACTTTTTTATGTTTACGCTATGAGATTTTTATAGGGTATGAGTTCCATATAATGTCGCCTTTAGGAGATGAATTAGTTTTGAAGTTGACATTTACGCTACAATGTAGTAAACTATACAGCGTAAATGTAAAAAGGAAGGAGGATTTAGATGAAGAGCAAGATATTAGATAATCTGGCAAAAGAGCATAATGGATATTTGCTAACCTCGGAAGCACAGAAAGCCGGAATTTCCAGGACTTCATTACAAAAATATGTAAAAGAAAATAAATTTAGTCGTATTGAGCGCGGAATTTACTTATCGCCAGATAAAGTGCCAGATTCACTGTATGTGCTTCAGTTAAAAAATACAGAGATGATATATTCTCATGGTACTGCACTATATCTGCATGAATTGATAGATAAACAACCCATGCAGATAGAAGTAACAGTAAAAAGAGGGTATAATGCGACACATTTAAGGAACAAAGGGGTTAAAACATATTGTACTAAGCGTGAACAATTTGAGAATGGAGTTACAATAGTTAGAACATCCAAAGGAAATCCGGTGAAAGTGTACAATGAAGACAAAACGGTTTGCGATATTATACGAAGAAAATCGGGAATGGCTTGTCGAGATTTTCAAAAAATAATGAAAAAATATGTTAGCGGAGAGAACAAGGACATTGGTCGGTTATTAGAATATGCAAAGATAGAGCATATTGAAGAAAAAGCAAAGGATTATATAGGGTTAATGACGGATTTATAGTTGAGATAGGAAATGGGGGATCCACACATGACCAGAGAGGTTTATAGTTTTTTGTATAATATGAAGTGCGATGGTTGCACAGTGCGCCTTTTTAATAGAAGAAAGTGTATGACAAAATATATTTCTGATATAAACCAGATAAAAAGTGAATTGATTCATGCAGAAAAATGGGAAATGATTGTTTTTGAAATGAATAATGATAACATTCAGGAACTGTTAGATGTGATTTCAAATAGCAGAAAAACATATTCTCCACTTATAAAGACAGATGAAAATAAAATTTATTATTTCCCTAAATCAAATTATAGTGATGTATATTTATTGAAAGATGTTTTTCAGGATAATTGCGGAAGAAATATAGATATTTATATGGGAAATAATATCATTTGATAAAACAAGACAATGATATATGGAGGCAGATAGAAATGAGCTTTAAAGTTATTTCAATGTTTTCGGGAGCTGGTGGATTGGATATGGGATTCCATAACCAGGGATTTAAAATTTTATGGGCAAATGATTTTGCAAAAGATGCTTGCGATACATATGATAAATGGGCAAATTATAATAAAGATGGATCAAGAAAAGAAGAAAAAGAGTGTACGATTATAGAGTGTGGTGATATATCAAAAATAGATTTAAATTCAGTACTTCCGGGCATCGAAGTAGATGTAGTTCTTGGTGGCTTTCCCTGTCAGGGCTTTTCTCTTGCAGGACCGAGACAGGTAGATGACTCGAGAAATATATTATATAGGCATTTTGTGGAGATGGTAAAACTCAAACACCCAAAAGTTATTGTTGCAGAAAATGTTATCGGAATTAAAACGCTGGGAGATGGAGCTGTTTTTGAAAAAATAATAGAGGATTTTTCTGATTTGGGTTATACAATGGCCGCACCGACTGTGAATGCGAAGGACTATGGGGTTCCTCAGGACAGAATGCGAGTGATTTTTATTGGAATAAAAAATGAAATATGTAATGGTGGAGCATACATATTTCCATCGGGGAATTTTAAAACGGTTACATTGAAAGAAGCACTAAAAGGTTTAGGAGCAGTTAACATGGATGATGTGTGTCAGGCAGCATTTTCGTCAAGATACATGTCTCGAAATAGACAGAGAAATTATAATGATGTTTCTTTTACTATTCCAGCAATGGCAAAACAAGTTCCGTTGAGTCCGGATTCAGATGGGATGGAGTTTGAGTCAATTGATAAATTTAAATTTGTAGGAAAATATCGGAGATTGAGTTATAAAGAAGCAGCGGCGATTCAGACATTTCCTCCAGATATGGAATTTTGTGGAGATTTGGACAGTAAATATAAACAAATTGGAAATGCAGTGCCAGTAAAACTTGCTGAGGTAATTGCCGGAGAAGTAAAACGTATATTGACAACAAAAAATTTAGAACCATTGTTGAATATGGAAAACCCAGAAAAAGAGATACATGCGGATAGAAGAATAACGAACACTGTCATAAGTGGAAAAGCATTTGAATATGCTACATTAATAGAAATTTACCGTACAATGTCAGAAAACGGATGGAGTAAAGAAAGAATTAGTGTTTTGACAGATGAAAATTTGAGGAACATCGAAAGAGCATATGAAGTTATACGAAGTCAGGACGAAAACACAGATGATGAAGAAATGGAATCGGTTTTCATTGAGGTATCAAAAAATAACTATGATCATGCAGCGAAAGTTGCAGCAGAATATTTAAAAGCAGTAGAACCCGTTCTTGCATCAAAAAAACAATTATATGGTGTATTACGCGCTATGCCGGATAGTGCGGGAGTACATGGAGATGTACGAGATATTGATTTAACAATATATGCCGATAAGGAACATAAAGAAATAATTAGAGATATTGGAATAAGTTGTAAGAATAATCATGAGGCGGTAAAACATCCGCGAATAACGGAAGACCCTGACTTTGTAAAAGTGTGGACAGGTGGGAAATTTACTTGTAGTAAAAACTTTATTGATGGAATGAATAGCATTTTTAAGAAGATTGATGAATATGCTGAAACATTCATTAAATGGTCCGAAGTAGATGAAAAAATGGATACGATTTATTACCCTATTATTCAGTTGTTTGTTAAGGAGATAAAGAGATTAGGAATTAATGAAAACGAGTCGGACGAGAATGCGTACCAACAAACAGAACAATTTACAAAAGCGTTATTTGAATACTTGTTTGGAACTCAGGATTTTTATAAATTTATAAAAGAAGATCATGCGAAAGCTACTAAAGTATATCCATATAATATGCATGGCTCTTTAATGCGTCCATACGGAGAAATAAAAAATATACAGGCAGTTCATACAATAACAATGCCTAAAGAAATCGTCGAGGTACGTGTGAAACCTAAAAGCAAAACAACATTGGAAATATATTTCGATCAATGGATTGTTTCAATGCGTTTGCATAATGCAGACACTAAAATTGGAAGAACATCGTTAAAATTTGATGTTCAAATAAAAGCGCAACCAAGAAAAATTATGGGAATGATACTTCCGTGGAATCAGTGATAAAATGAAAAAAGTATGAACTTCTAGATTGAATTTATGAAGTCCAAAAATGTCTGCATGTCTGTGCTATAAAAGAAGGGTAAATTTAAAAGAGTGAAAAGTTCTATTTATACTTTCAAAGAACTTTTCACTCTTTTCGTAAAAATGTTTTTTTTAAGTCTGTATGTTTTAATGTGTTATGAATACATCTTCTTCGCCAGCCCCCGCCACAGACCAATCGACAGGACCACCGCAATATAATCGGTCAGTGCCTGGCCGAAGATAACGCCGTTTAAGCCGAAGAACCCATTTAAGAGATACAGAATCGGGATCAGGAGGACGCCCTGGCGGAGAATCGAGAGGATCGTTGCCGGGAGCGCCTTTCCGGCGGACTGCATGCAGTTCATGTTGACAAAGAGGATGCCGATGACCGGGCCGGAGAGCATGTAGGCGACGAGCATCCTGACACCGCACTGGATGACTTCTTCATCGTTGATGAACATCTGGATGATCGGGCGGCGGAAGAAAAAGAACAGGGCCGTTGCCAGGATGCCGACGATCAGGCAGCATTTCTTTGTGTAGGATTCGACCGCATGGAAGCGTTTTGTATCACCGGAGCCGAAATTGTAGCCTAAGAGCGGCTGTACGCCATTTGCGAGGCCCATCTGCAGGAAGGTGATAAACATGTTTGCCTTGAATACAATGCCGATAGCGGCCACAGGAGCGTTCCCATATGCCACGAGGATCTGGTTTAAGATGATCGTGGAGAGACTCATCAGCATGGAGAAGATCGCGGTCGGGAGTCCGCAGGAGCAGATCGTTGCCGCGAGGCGGTTTTCCAGGCTGAAGTCCTTTGGCAGGATGGAGAAGTTCGGGCTCTTCTTCACAAAATACCAGAGATAGTAGGCACTGGCCATGACGTTTCCGATCGTCGTTGCGATGGCGGCACCGGCGGCGCCCATATGAAGCCCGCTGATCATGATCGGGTCAAGGACGATGTTGGCGACAGTTCCGATCATGCTGCCGATCATCGCCTCGCGGCTCGAACCTTCGGAGCGGACCACGAAGCTTGCGGCTGCGGACCAGATGATGAACGGTGCGCCGTAGGAAATGTGGAAGACATATCCTTTTGCGAGATCATAAGTTTCCGCATTCGCGCCGAAGATACCGAGGATCGGCTGCATGAACAGAACCAGCAGGGCGGCAAAGACAATGCCGACGCCGAGCGAAGCGTATGTAATGAAGGCGGAGACCTGTTTCATCCGCTTTTTATTGTTTTCGCCCATCGCGATGGAAGCCGCGGCGCTTCCGCCCATGCCGAACATGTTGGCAAAGGCCATAAACAAGATAAAGATCGGGTTCGTCAGGCTGACGGCAGCGACCTGCAGCGGATCGCCGGTTTGCCCGACGAAGAAGGTGTCCGCCATGTTGTAGACGACGGTGACCAGGCTGCTGATGATGCTCGGGATCGCCATTTTGGCGACAGCCTGCGGGACGGGCATGGTTTTCATGAGTTCGTTATCGTTCATGATGATTGTTTCTCCTCTTAGAAATTGTATTTTAAAAGCGCTTCCAACCGGTGCGGTATAAATAATCGGACTCAGTTGGGTTTCTGGAGCACTGGAGTATTATTGTGGGGAGGACGATTTCTCTTCAGAGTCAAGATTTTGCAGCATTTTTTCTGTTATTCGTGTAAATTCCATCAATTCCTGTTCGGAAATCCCCCGTAAAAGAAGTGCCTCCGTCTCATGGATCTCCTGATTTAAGGCGTCCTTCACGGCGGCGGCTTTTTCTGTAAATGCGATCCGTTTGAAGCGCCCGTCGTTCTCATCCGGGATCCGGACGATGAGGTCTCGGGATTCCAGTGACTTTAACATCTCCGTGACGGTCGACGGGCGGAGGGAAAATTCCCGCTCGATATCTTTCTGGTAGACCGGATGCAGTGTGGATTCCACAAGAATAAAATTTAAGATCTTTCCCTGCGCGTTTCCGATTCCAAGACTGGTGTGGACGACCTGGGAGCGGGATTTGAGGCGGCTGGAAAGATGGTTGATGATTTTTCCGATGTCCATGGGGAGCTCCTTTCCTGTATATCACAACATTACTTCGGAACCTAAATATATTACGATGGGGGAAATGGAAAGTCAAGGATAGTTCAGAAAGTGAAATATCGGCAAACAACGAAAAAGATCCTGCCCAATAAAAGAGACAGGATCTTCATGTACTCCCACAGGAGTATAGAAACAATTCAAATACGAAGAGATCAGTCCACCAGCTCATTCTGATGTCTCGACAGATGCTCATACGGCAGGATCAGGCGGCCGCGGTAGAGGCCGCAGCCATCGTTTACGAGATCATTGTTGATGGCGGAGAACATGTTGACGTCGAGGGATGCGAGGTCCAGATCGACAAGGCGTCGGCAGCGCTCGTAAGCTTCGTCAAAATAGACGCATTCTCCCTCCGGGATCTCATCACGTCTTGCACGTTCGCCTTCCTGGCGCTTTTCATAGCTCAAGTGGTTGGCAACTCCGATCTCGGCGATGTCATCCATGTGCTTGGTGCGCAGCTGGACTTCCATGTAGCTGCGGGAGCTGTTGTCGTAAAAGGTGATGTGGAGTGACTGGTAGTCGTCGGACGTGTTTCCGCAGACATAGTCCCGGTAATACGGACGGACTTCGTCGTTTAAGAGTGGAGAGGTAGTCTCCTTGATCCCATAGGCTGGTTCTGCCGTAAATCCGCGTTCCTCGAGGAATCCCGGAAGTTCGTTGGCGATCTGATAGAGATATTTTAAGTCGGCTTCCTCCTGGGACTCACCGGGCTTCAGGTAACATTTCGGCAGAGAAGTCACGATCCGGTAGGCGATGAGGTCGCGGAAACAGCTCAGCCGCTGTTTTAATTCCGAGATTGTCGGATATGTTTTCTTTTCTGTATAGCAGTCGTAGATGTATTCGACGATGTAGCCGTTGAATTTTGCCTCCGAGCGGATCAGGGACTTGATCCGGCCCTTAAAGTTGAAGGCGAGAAGCGGATATTCCGTCGCCATATGGATATAAAATTCCCGGATCTTCTGGGACTGGGCGGTAAGGAAATCGTTGTGTTCAAGAAGCTCCCGGATCTGGATCAGGAAGTTCGCGTGGATCAGGTCGATCTCGTTGTTTGTCTTTTTTGCCTCTTCTTTGAGGTCGTGGCTGTAATTTTTCAGGATCCGGAACATCGTATCGCCGGAATACAGGTAATCATTTAATGTAACCATGGATGTCACTCCTCTGTTGTATGGTCATACGGTAATATTATGATTTATTTTATCAGAATCCCCTGAATTGACAAGAGAATCTTTACGGAAAACATTTTCCCGGAAGTACGGAAGAAAATGCTTGCCAGAATGGTTAGTCTGTGCTAACATAACGCGCAGATGGCTTTCGTCATAGTTTCGGAAAATGAAAAGGGAGAATAAATATAAATGGAGATCAAACAGCTGGAATACTTTGCGGCAGCGGTGGAATACGGAAGTCTGAACCGGGCAGCGGAAAAGTTATATACAACACAGCCGAATGTAAGCCGGGTTTTAAACAGCCTGGAAAAAGAACTGCATGTTACATTGCTGGAGCGAAGCAACAAAGGGATCAGAATGACACAGCAGGGGGAAGAACTCTATGGTCATGCCATGAGCATTTTAAAACATTCCAATGTCATCCGTTCCATGTCGGAACGTCCAAACGGGCGAAGATTTTCCGTATCCGGATACAGGAGCGGATTACTCACAAAGCTTATGGTGCAGCTGTATCAAAACTGCGGAGAACAGTTGAAATACGAATACCGGGAAGGAACCGTGGAGGAGATCACGGACAATGTGGCGTCGAGGATTTCTGAACTTGGGATCGTGTATTTTGCGGAAGCACAGATGCCATGTTTTCAGCATATCATGTGGCATAAAAAACTGGAATTTCACAAGCTGGCGCTCCGCGGGATCTGTGTTTATGTTGGGGAAAATCATCCGCTGTATAACCGGGAATCTATTCGATTTTCTGAATTGAAAGGGATGAAATTTGTGACGGAGACAGAGGACTTTTTCGCGATGGAACATCATATCGAGCGGATCAGTGTCGGCGCATTTGTCTCGGAACAGCATATGAATGACAGGTTTTATACAAACAGTGATTATATGATCAACAACCTGCTCCTGCACTCGGATGTCTGCTGTCTTGGGATCGATATCGTGCCGGGCGGATATCAGAAATATGGGATCAAAGCATTGAAGATCGAAACGTGCGAACCGTTTCTGGCATTTGGATATGTGACAGCGGAAAATGCATCCCTGTCACCGGAAGCGGAACAGTATCTGGAACGTCTGACGTCATATTTATAGAGTAGGTGGAAGAATCCGGCAGAAAGAGACTGCTGCGTACAATCCGCCTGTTCAGGACCGGAAAATTGCAGAATCATCAGAAATATATGAAAAGCGTATAGATGACAGATAAAACATGAATCCAATCGGACTCTTTTACTTCTGCTATACGCTTTTGTTATAACCGGCTCTCCCTGAATCGGCATTAGTAAGTTTAGACTAACTATGATATAGTATTTCCTGCGATAAGCAGACACAGAGATTCCTGGCAATGATAAAAACAGGAACAGATACAGACAGATACTTAATTCAGGAGGACATTATGAAAAAGAGAGCAATCAGCCTGTGCCTTGCAGGACTTATGGCAGTATCCCTTGCAGGATGCGGCGGAGCAGGAACTACGGAAAAAGCAGCAGAAGCGTCCGGGACAGAGACGGGTGCAGCGGCAGAAATCGGAAATTCAGAGAAGAAAGAAGAACTTGTATTCGTTAATTACCGCGATATCCGCGATTTAAATCCGCATCTTTATGCGGGAGAAATGTATGCACAGGAGATGCTGTATGAGACGCTTGTCAATATCACAGCGGATGGATATGAGGGCTGCCTTGCAGAATCCTGGGATATCAGTGAAGATGGAAAGACATACACCTTCCACATCCGTGACGGAGTGAAATTCTCAGATGGAGAAGTGTGCGATGCGAACGCGATCAAGGCAAATTTTGATGCGATCATTGAAAACAAAGACCGCCATACATGGCTGGAGATGATGAATCTTCTCGTCGGTGTTTCTGCACCGGATAATAAGACATTTGTGATCGAATTATCCGAGCCGTATTACCCGCTTTTAACAGAACTTGGCGTGACAAGACCGTTCGCCATGATCTCTCCGAAGGCGATGAAGGACGGAAGCACAAAGGACGGAGTCAACGCCTATATCGGAACAGGTCCGTATGTCCTGACCGACTTTGTGACAGACGAATACGCCGTTTTTGAAGCAAACGAAAATTACTGGGGCGAACAGCCGAAGATCAAAAAGATCACGGTTAAGGTAATTCCGGATAACCAGACGAGAATTCTTGCACTGGAAAAAGGCGAGATCGACATGATCTTCGGAAAGAACATGATCGACGCAGACGCTATCAACCAGTATACAGGAAACGATAAATTCACAGTCTCCCTGTCTGACCCGACATCCACCCGTCAGATCGTCTTAAATACGACGAGAGATGTCCTTGCGGATAAGGAAGTCCGCCAGGCGCTCCAGCATGCGACGAATAAGCAGACGATTTCTGAGGGTATCTTCTACGGTCTTGAGCAGCCGGCAGACACTCTGTTCGCGAAGACAGTTCCATACTGCGATATCGACCTTGAGCCATATGCATATGATGTGGAGCTTGCACAGAGTATGTTAGATGAGGCCGGATGGGTCGTTGGATCTGATAAGATCCGTGAAAAAGATGGTCAGAAGTTAAATATTGATCTTCTTTACAACAGCGACAGCGTGACTGAGAAGGCGATCGCCGAGTATCTTCAGAGCGAATATCAGAAGATCGGAATCGCCTTAAACATACACGGGGAGGAAGAACAGTCCTACCGCGATAACATGAAGGCAGGAAACTTTGACATGGTATTCAATATCTGCTGGGGTACGCCGTATGACCCGCAGTCTTCCCTTGCGGCTATGCGCGCGCCGGTTTACGGTGACTATGCCGCACAGCTCGGTCTTGAGGACAAGGCAGATATCGACCAGGCGATCACAGATATTCTTGTGTCCACCGATGAGACAAAACGTCAGGAACTCTATACATTCGTTCTGACAAGACTTCATGAGGATGCGGTATACATTCCGCTCACTTACGAGTGCAACAAGGCGATCTACCGCTCAGACCTTCAGGGATTCCATTTCACACAGACTCAGTATGAGGTTCCGTTTGCAGATTTCTATTTTGAGTAAAAATTCAAGTCGAACGTCCGTGAGACTTGGCGCGTGATTCTGGTCAGCGCAAGCTGACATATTCTTTACAGAATCACTGCGCATCCTCGCGGAGCGTTTATCTCAGTCGGAGACTGAGATAAAGCCCGATCTGACAGGCCGTCCCCCCGGGCGGCTTGTTGTGCATATATCTGGAGTTTTTTTGATGTTCAAAAAAGGAAAGGAGATTTTCATTTCATGAAACAATACGTCATTAAGCGAGTCCTTTCAGCGATCCCGCTTCTGATCGTGATTTCATTTGTATGCTTTGTATTTATCAACCTGATCCCGTCAGATCCGGCGGAGGTAGCGCTGCGTGTCCGTCAGGTGCCGATCATAACAGAAGAGGCTATCGCGGAAGTCCGTGCGGAATTAGGACTTGATAAGCCATATCTTGTGCGGTATTTTTCCTGGCTTGCGGATTGCCTGCGGGGAGATTTCGGGATCAGTTATGTAAATCCGAAGAGAACGGTTGCCGGGGAACTGGCAAGATGCATGCCGGCGACTCTTCAGCTGGCGGGCGTTTCCTTCGTGATGGTGATCCTTTTAAGTCTGCCGATCGGTTTTCTCTGTGCCGTCTATAAAGACGGATGGTTCGATAAGATCATGAGAGCTATCGTTTTTATGACAACGGCGATGCCGGCATACTGGGTGGGACTTCTTCTCATGTGGCTTGTATCGATCAGGCTGGATCTTCTTCCGACAAGCGGAAACGGAACATGGAAACATCTGATCCTCCCGGCATTCACGGTGTCACTCAGCTATATTTCCACCTATATCCGTCTGATCCGCAACAACATGCTGGAAAATATGAAGCAGGATTATGTCCTTTACGCGAATGTCAGGGGGCTGCCCCAGAAGCTGATCCTTGTAAAACATATCCTGAAAAACTCCATGCACACCTGTATCGTTGCAGTCGGAATGAGCATTCCGCAGCTGATCTCAGGAACGATCGTGGTGGAAAATGTGTTTGCATGGCCTGGACTCGGGACGCTCTGCATCAGTTCTATTTTTAACCGGGATTATCCGGTGATCCAGACATACGTGCTTCTGATCGGAGTCCTGTTTGTCGTTTTCAATCTGTTATTCGATATTTTACAGACGGTATCAGACCCGCGTATGAGAAGGGAGGAACATTAATGCTTCAGCGCTTTTTACATAACAGGACTGCAATGTTTACCGTGGCGATCGTTCTCCTCACAGCGCTCGTGGGGATCTTCGCCCCGTTTATTGCGCCGAACGATCCGTATGAAACGGACATCCTCAACAAATTTGCCGGGTTTTCGGCTGAATATCCGCTTGGAACGGACAACCTTGGCCGCTGTATTCTTTCGAGAATGATCTATGGGATCCGCCCGACACTGGGGCTGGCAGTCCTGACGATGCTTGGAACCATCGGTCTTGGAGCTCTTATGGGACTTTTGGCGGGATATTTCCGCGGAATCCCGGAGGAGATCATCATGCGGACGGTCGACGTCATGCTCTCCTTCCCAAGTCAGATTATGGTATTTGCGGTGGTTGCGCTTCTCGGCATCAATGTCCAGAACGTGATCCTGGCGAATGTGTTCATCAAGTGGGCTTGGTATGCACGAATGATCCGGACCGGAGTCATGCAGCACAGAGACCGCAATTTCGTCCAGTTTTCCAGATGCGTGGGAACTCCGGAGAGATTTATCCTGTTCCGCCATCTGGTGCCGTCCATCGCGGCGGACCTCGCGGTTCTCGCGTCACTCGATGTGGGCTGGGCGATCATCAATATCTCCACGCTTTCATTCCTGGGACTCGGTGTTCAGGCACCGACACCGGAGTGGGGAGCAATGTTAAATGAGGCAAAAAATGTCCTCACCAGCAATCCGACCCAGATGATCGTGCCGGGTGTCGCGATCGTGATCCTGGTATCTGCCTTCAACCTGATGGGAGACGCGCTGAGGGATGTTCTTGATCCGAAGGAGGTGAATGTATGAGCACAGTGATACGGGCGGAAGACTTGTGCGTAACGTTAAAAATTCCGCGCAGACCGGAAAAAGAGCTTGTCCGCCATGTAAACTTTGAGGTTCAGCGAGGGGAATGCCTTGGAATCCTGGGAGAATCGGGAAGCGGAAAAAGCATGAGCATCAAGGCGATGCTGGGACTTCTCGATAAGAATTTCTCCGTCTCCGGTCATGCCTGGTTTGGGGAAAAGGATCTCTTAAAGGAAAGTGGGGAGTCCATGAGAAAGATCCGTGGGAGTGAGATCGCTGTCGTCCTACAGAACCCGATGACGTGTTTTGACCCACTCTACCGAATCGGAAGCCAGATCGGGGAGACATTTGCGACACACACGGACTGGAATGCGAACGAGATCCGAGAGAAGTCACTGGAGACACTGGAACGCATGCGGATCCGCAATCCGGAGGAGACGCTTCAGAAATACCCGCATCAGCTCTCCGGTGGCATGCTGCAGAGGATCATGATCGGGATCGCGATGGCATTAAAACCGGCACTTCTGATCGCGGATGAACCGACAACGGCCATCGATTCGATCACCCAGTATGAGATCCTGGAAGAATTTGTCCGGATCAAGACAGAGCATGATACGGCAATGATCTTTATCACCCACGATCTCGGTGCGATCTCTAAGGTTGCGGACGACCTTGTGGTCATGAACAGCGGAACGATCGCGGACCGGGGAAGCTTTTCCCATATCCTGCATCATGCGTCAGATCCATATACGAGACTTCTGGTGGAAAAACGGTCGGCGGTCATGAAAAAATACAGGGAAAGCATTGGGCATGAGAATGGAGGTGCGGCATGATCCGGATGAGAGATATCTGCGTCAGCTTTCGCAGTGAGCGGCAGGAAAAGATCTTTGGTGTCAGCAGGACACAGGTACTGTTTAATGTGTCACTCTCGATCCCCAAAGGAAGCTGCCTTGGAATCTTAGGTGAATCCGGAAGTGGAAAATCGACGCTTGGACGGGTGATCTGCGGTCTGTTAAAGCCGGACAGCGGGGAATACCTGCTGGAAGGGAAAAATGTGTATGCGTCACGAGATGGAAAGAAGAATCTTCAGAACATGCTCAGCGTTGTATTCCAGGATTATACGACATCTGCAAATCCGCGGTTCAGGATCCGGGATATTCTGGCGGAAGGAATTCGGGTGAAGGAACGGAAGAACGGGAAAAAAACGGACCGGAGCGCGGAATACTGCAGACTTTTGGAGTTAGTCGGCCTGGATGAGACGTTTCTCGACCGTTTTCCGCATGAGCTTTCGGGTGGACAGCTTCAGCGTGTCTGCATCGCCCGTGCCGTGGCGTGTGAGCCGGAGTTTATCCTGTTTGATGAGGCGATCTCTTCCCTCGACGCGCACACGCAGGTGCAGGTGATGGATCTCTTAAAGGAGCTGAAGGAGAAGCTGGGGCTGACGTATGTGTTTATCACCCACGACCTTACATCAGTCACATATCTCTGCGACGAAGTCATGTTCTTATATAAAGGACGGATCACGGAACATATCCCGGTATCCCGGATCGCGCAGACTACGGATGTGTATGCGCGCAAGCTGCTGGATTCCATTATTGAGTTTGATGAAGAGTACGATGATGAAATGGACGTAAAAGAAAGTGAAGAAAGTGCATAGTAGCTGTGAGTGCATTGAACAGTTACAGTGCACGACAGAAAATATGCTCAGGAGGTGGCAGAAATATGCTGGAGATCGGAATGATCTGTGCAGAAGCAGGAGAAAAGAAGACTGGGTGGCTGGAAATAGAAGGCGGCGGACAGAAACTTCCGCTAACACTTATCTGCGGGGCAAAGGAAGGACCTACGATGATGATATCAGCGGGAGTCCATGGAGCGGAATATATCGGCGTGCAGGCGCTTTCCGAGCTTTCCAGAGAGCTTGATCCCAAGGATACTGCGGGGAATGTGATCTGCCTTCATGTGGCAAATCCTTCAGCATTCCGGGATTATGTGCGCTTTTTCGTGCCTGAAGATGGAAAAAATCTGAACCGGGTATTTCCGGGGAAAAAGGATGGAACATTGTCGGAGCGGATCGCGTGGACGATCACGGAAAAACTCCAGTCAAAGGCGGACTACTATATCGATCTTCATGCGGGGGATACCAGTGAAGAGGTTATGCCGTTTGTCTATTATAATGTGGCAGCAGGAGAAAAGATCGCCAGGGTGTCTGCGAACATGGCAATGGCAGCGGATATGGAAGTGCGTGCCAGCTCCACAGCGACCACCGGCGCGTATAGCAGCGCTTGCCAAAGAGGTCTTCCTGCGATCCTCATGGAGCGCGGAGGCGGCGGAAAATTTACGGACAGCGAAGTTCAGGCATATAAGCGGGATGTGAAGAATATTATGATCCGCATGGGACTTCTTTCCGGTGAAGAGGTTCATACAGTGCAGCAGAAAAATGTGACCAGAGCAGAGTATCTGGAGGCAGAGACAGATGGATTGTGGTATCCGGTATTTTCCGCAGGAGATACGTTCGCGGGAGGTGCGGTTCTGGGAACGGTGAGAGATATCTGGGGAAACCTTTTACGGGAGTATCGGGCAGACTATCCGGGAATCGTTCTGTACCAGACGGTAGGTCTTGGCGTGAAGACAGGGGATCCGCTGATCGCTTATGGGGAATATGTGGATAGATAAATAACAGATGTGAAATAAAAATGTCAATAAAAAGCCATTTTATGGGAAAGTCCTGGAATTCAGGAGATATCCATAAAATGGCTTTTTATGCTGCCATGCATACAAAAGAAGCTGCCGGCGGCAGGTTTCGCAGGCGCGCACTGGAGCAAACAGGATATTAAATCTTAAAGCATTTCTGCAGATCGCGATACTGTCCGAGAACCAGAATCGTATCGCCTTCTTCAAAGCTGGTTTCCGGCTTGACGGAGAAATCCAGGGTGCCGTTTCGACGGACGGCAATGATGTTGATGCCGTATTTTTTCCGGATATCGATCTCACCTACGCTCATACCGACCCAGCGTTCCGGAAGATCTACCTCATAGATATCGTAGTCGCCTTCCAGATTGACGAAATCAAGAATGTGGTCGGAGCTGAAGCGGATCGCTGTCCATTTCGCAAGCTGCTGTTCCGGGTAGACGACCTGATCGGCACCGTTTCGCAGAAGAAATTTCTGGTGAACGTCACTGGAAGCGCGGGAGACAACGAGCTTTGCTCCGAGCTCCTTTAAGAGAGAGGTCGTTTCAAGGGAACTCTGGAAATTATCGCCGATCGCGACGATGCAGGCATCAAAATTGCGGATTCCCAGAGAGGAAAGGAAGGACTCATTTGTACTGTCACCGATCTGTGCTTCTGTCACATAGGGAAGGACTGCGTTGACGCGTTCCTCCGTACTGTCAACGGCCATGACCTGATGTCCGAGGTTGTGAAGATGCATGGCAACATGTTTTCCAAAACGGCCGAGGCCGATCAAAAGAATTGATTTCATAATTTTCTCCTTAAATATATTATCTATTATCCGACGGAAATTTTTTCCTGCGGGAATTTTCCGCACCGGATCCTGTAACCGGACATGGTCGCGTAGATGATCGTGAGCCCGCCAACACGGCCGATGAACATAAATGTGATCAGGATCAGCTTCGATGGAACGGAAAGTGTCGGAGTGATCCCGAAGCTCAAGCCTACCGTAGCAAGCGCAGAAATCGCCTCAAACAGACACGGTATAAGAGGCAGGCTTTCCAGAATGCTGAGCGTCATGGCACACAGGATACCGAGACTTGTATACATGAAAAGGATCGCGATCGCTGTGGCGACAATATCGGGGATAATGCGCCGTTTAAACATTTCCGGGCTGTCCTTTCTGGCAAAGACAGCAGTCGCACAGGAGATCAGAACGGCCAGAGTGGTCGTCTTGATTCCGCCGGCGGTGGATCCCGGGCTTCCTCCGACCAGCATGAGAAGAATCATAAGAAACTGGCCGGATTCCCGCATGGAGGAAAGATCCGCTGTATTAAAACCGGCAGTTCGCGTTGTCACCGACTGGAATAAGGATACAAGGATCCGTTTTCCGGCCGGGATATCCTGAAATTCCAGAAAAAAGAAGAGGATAGCCGGGATAAAGATCAGTGCCAGCGAGTAGGAGAGGATGACCTTACTCTGCATCCGGTATCGGGAAATATGGTGCCGGTTTCTGTAAATATCATCCCAGGTCAGGAAACCGATTCCGCCGATCACGATAAGCAGGATGATCACGAGATTGATCAGCGGGTCATATGCGTAGGATGTCAGGGAGGAATATGCTCCCCGGACACCAAGCAGATCGATTCCGGCATTGCAGAATGCGGATACGGAGTGGAATAAAGACATCCAGAGTCCCCGGAAAAGACCAAAATCGCGGCAGAATACAGGTGCCATTAGGAGAGCGCCGATCAGTTCGATACCGAGAGTGACTCTTACAATAAAACCGGTCAGGCGGACAACTCCTCTGAGCTGAGGGGCAGCGACCGATTCTGCCATGATACTCCGCTGGGAAAGACCGATCTTCTTTCCGGAGAGGATCGTAAAGGAAGCGGAGATCGTCACAACGCCGAGACCGCCGGTCTGGATCAGAAGCAGAATTACGGCATGTCCAAAGGAAGACCAGTAGGTTCCGGTGTCACAGACCACAAGACCGGTCACGCAGACGGAGGTGACGGAGGTAAACAGGGCGTTTACAAATGGAGTCCAGCTTCCGTCCGCGGAGGATACCGGCAGCATCAGGATGCCGGCGCCGAGCAAGATCACGAAGGCAAAGCCTAAAACAATGATCTGAAATGAATTTAACCGCCTGAAAGCGGAAAGAATACGAAACATAATCTGAATCCTTTCATAAAGCATTTGTTCCATTATAAACGTTTATGGATGTAAAGAAAAGCGAAATTTATGGATTTTAAAGTCCTGAAAATTCCTGATTCGCACAGGAAATTATAAAGAGCGGCTGGATCCGTTCTGGTCTGCGAAAAGTGTGAGAGGTGGACGTGTGGAAATTATTTCCAGGTGGTCTGTTTAAAAATGTTGTAATTACAACATACGAAAGCTGATTTCGCGGATATAATGTGTACATGGTTCGGCGGTGCCGGACAGGGAAACATGATGACTTATCGGTTATGGCTGCCGCAGGGACGGCAGGCGTGTCAGGATAATTTGAGATCGGCAAAACTGCGAAGACAGTGTTGGCTGCTTGTATGGGCTGCCTGGAGTCACGCGGGAAGAGTCGGGGAAATATATGGAGGTATATGAAATGGATCAAAAAATGTTCTGTTATCAGTGTGAGCAGACCGCAGGCTGCGCGGGATGTACCGGGAGCACGGGTGTCTGCGGAAAGACGGCGGAGACAGCAAGGCTGCAGGACCAGCTTGTAGGTGCGATGATCGGGCTTGCGAGAGCGGCAGAAGGCGTGGAATGTCCGGGAGATCGAGTGTACCGCACGGTGATCGAGGGGCTTTTTACGACACTTACGAATGTAAGCTTTGATGATGACGCGATCCGGGCGCAGATTGAGAAGACGCACAGGGAGAAGGAGCGGCTGCTCGCAGCGCCGGTGAAGAAAAGTGCAGGACCGCGCGAAAAGGCAGCGGGAGAGTCAGGTGCGGCAGCAAGTTTGCAAGATACGGATGATTATAATCTCGGTCTGCTGTGGGACATGGACCCTGATATCCGCTCCCTGAAATCCCTGATCCTGTTCGGATTAAAGGGTATGGCGGCGTACGCGTACCATGCGCTGATGCTGGGGGCATCTGATGAGACGGTAAACCAGTTCTTCTTAACGGGGCTCCGGGAGATCGCAAAAGACGGTACCGTCGAAAGCCTGCTCCCGACGGTCCTGAAGGTCGGCGAGGTGAACCTCACCTGCATGGCGATGCTGGACGCAGCAAACACGGGAACTTACGGGACTCCGATCCCGGTCAGCGTACCGCTTGTAGTAGAAAGAGGACCGTTTATCGTTGTGACGGGACATGACCTCAAGGACCTGGAGCTTCTCTTAAAGCAGACAGAGGGAAAAGGCGTTAACATCTACACCCACGGCGAGATGTTGCCGGCCCACGCTTACCCGGAGCTCAGAAAGTATCCGCAGTTAAAGGGCAATTTCGGAACTGCATGGCAGAATCAGCAGAAGGAATTTGCGGATATCCCGGCTCCGATCCTCTTTACCACAAACTGTCTGATGCCGCCGAAGAAATCCTACGCGGACCGCGTGTTCACGACGGAGGTCGTAGCATATCCGGGAATGGTTCATATCGATGATGAGAAAGACTTTACCCCGGTGATCGAGAAGGCGCTGGAACTCGGCGGATATCAGGAAGACCGCCAGTTTACGGGAATCAACGGTGGAACTCAGGTCATGACAGGATTCGGACATGGAACGATCCTTTCCATGGCTGATCAGGTCATCGACGCGGTAAAATCCGGCGCGATCAGACATTTCTTCCTCGTTGCGGGCTGCGATGGCGCGAAGCCGGGAAGAAACTACTATACGGATTTTGTAAAGCAGACTCCGGCGGACAGCATTGTCCTGACGTTAGCATGCGGAAAGTTCCGCTTTAACGATCTGGACCTTGGAAATATCGGCGGTCTCCCGCGGATCATGGACATGGGCCAGTGCAACGATGCCTACGGTGCCATCAAGGTGGCTATGGCGCTGGCGGAGGCGTTTGGGTGCGAGGTGAACGAGCTTCCGCTGTCCTTCGTGCTCTCCTGGTATGAGCAGAAAGCAGTGTGTATTCTCCTGACACTCCTGCATCTTGGGATCAGGAATATCCGCCTCGGCCCGTCCTTACCGGCGTTCCTCTCCCCGAATATCCTGAATTTCCTTGTGGAGAACTACGGAATCGGTCCGGTGACGACACCGGAGGAGGATTTGAAGGCGTTATTGGGATAAGATAAAAAGCCCCCGGATAGGGAATGTGCCAGCGGTCAGTTGACCAGCTGCGGTAGTTCCTTATCCGGGGACTTTACTTATGTACTTAAATTACAGTGATCCGCATGATCTGCGGTCAACCGAATTTTACAGATGCTGTAAAAGCTCCAGCTGTTCTCCGTTCGGTCCGATAAAAAACGCGTTGCGGATGCCGCCGAAGATCGGGAGGTCAGCTGCCTTGTCGACACCGCCCCGGAAGTTTGTGATCCCGGCTGCCTTTAAGTCTGCGATGGCCGCGTCGATGTCATTGACTTCGATTGCGATGTGCGGGAAGAGACCGCCCTGGGCGGTCACATCAGTGCCGTCATGTGGCTCGATGATCTCGAGGTCAAAGCCCGGCATGCTGACGATCTTGATGTGGTTAGTTCCAAGCGGCTTCTGGACATCAGCCTGTCCAGTGACCTTTCCACCGAGACATTCGTAGAATTTTATGGATGTTTCAAGATCCTTTGTGAAAAGCGCGATATGCGCAAGTCCTGTGATGTGTTTCATGATAAGAATCCTTTCCGCGTTCCAGCGCAGCAAATCTCCAGATAAAAGCACCAGATCAGAAGCAGATGGTCTTACCTGAGTGATCCTACAGAGGCGGAAACGCTGTTGCTGTAGTTTTTCTATCTCAAACTATGCTTATTATAGGATTATTTGAAACAGAGTGCAAGAAAAAAGTAAGCGACTGATCCCTGCCCGTGTACAGCAACAATTTTCTCAGTGACGGGCAGAAAAAACTGTGCTATACTCTTGTATTATGAAAAATTTTATTGTATTTGATTTGGAATGGAACCAGAACCCGGGCGGTAAAGAAGCGTCTGTGGAGCGGCTTCCTTTTGAGATCTTTGAGATCGGAGCAGTAAAACTGAATGAAGAGCGTGAGAAGGTCGCGGAGTTTCACCGGATCATCCGTCCCTGCGTGTACCGCCAGATGCACCGGATCATCTCTGAGGTGACCCATGTTTCCATCGAAGAGTTAGAGCGGGATGGAGAGCCGTTTGCGGCGGTAATGGAGGATTTCCTTAAATGGTGCGGAGAGGACTGCATATTCTGCACCTGGGGAAGTATGGACCTTACGGAACTGCAGAGGAACATGGTCTATCATGGGATGACGATCCCGTTCCCGAAACCGTTCCTTTTTTATGATGTCCAGAAACTGTACAGCCTGTGTTATCAGGACGGAAAGGCGAGAATTTCGTTGGATGAGGCGGTGGAGACCTTTGCACTTGACGTGGACGCGCCGTTCCATAGGGCGCTTGGCGACGCAGAGTATACGGGACGTGTGATGCGGGCCATGGATTTTGAGTCTGTGAAGGACTATGTGTCCGTGGACTACTATATGCCGCCGGAGAGCGAGGATGAGGAGTTCACGCTGCGTTTCCCGGAGTACACGAAGTTTGTGTCCCGGATGTATGAGACAAAGGAAGAGGCGATGGAGGAGAAGCGGGTGACAGATGTTGTCTGCACGAAGTGCCGCCGGATGTTGAGGAAAAAGATCCGCTGGTTTTCCTCGGGGCAGCGCTATTACCTCTGCCTTGCGACATGCCCGGAACACGGTATGATGAAAGGAAAAATCCGGATGAAAAAGTCGGAGGACGGCAGAGTTTTTGCCGTAAAGACGGTAAAACCGGTGGATGAGGAAGGTGCAGAAGCTGTTTTCCTGAAAAAAGAGGAGGCCCGGATCCGCCGTGCGGAGAAAAGCAGGCAGAAGAAACTCCATGGAGTGGAATAGAGGCGGCAGCCCGGAAGATACGGCAGCAATTGAGCACTTTGCTCCTGAAAAAACGGATGTGAAAAGATAGAAAAAGAGCAGAGGTATTGCTTCAAAAAGCATACATCTGCTCTTTTAGTTTACATAAAATAAAACTTATCGTCTCCGAAAACGATCTCTGAGCCGCTCCCGGAATCCCGGCTGCTTAATCCCAGACTTGGATCTTAAGTGCTTTTCCATGATCATATCAAATTCTGTGGAAGAATATCCCCATTCCTTTAAACGTTTTTCGCGCCGCTGATGACGGAGAAAACGCTCGTTCTGGGCTTTGTTTTCCTGATAGATCATGATTCCGGAGACGGCGCCGCCGATGGCTCCGATGACAGCGGCAGCGATCAGGACTTTCTTAACAATGCCGAAAGCAGGAGAGGAGGTCCACGATGTCTTATTGCTGCCCGTTTTTTTAGAGGAAGGTTCGGTTTCCTTGTCAGGTGCCTTAGAAGGAATGGTTTCAGCCACAGTCTCAGTCTCCGCGGTATCCGTGCTCTGATTCACTGCTCCGGGCACATATCCCTGTGTCACAGTCGCCTCCAGATAAGCCTGTCCCACAAGCTTATCCCCATAGCGGTAATCGATCCGTGCAATCGCCCCATCCGGTGCATCGTCAGTCAGGTCGTAGTCCAGTGTGGAAGTCACATCGGAGAAGCTCCCATCCGCAGGTAAAGTCACCGCGCTGTTTTTATTTACCGTGAGTCTTGTAGCACTCCCGGAAAAGATCCCGGAGATCGTCAGATCATCAGCCACCTTGCTGTAAGTGCTGTCCTGATCCGCAACCGGAACGGACTTGAAATTTTTAAATCCATAGTCAAACAGTGCTTTTGTGTCGGAATAATGGGTCTGGTGACCATTGAGAACGACAGCTATGAGCTTCATTCCATCGCGCTCCGCGCATGTCACCAATGTATTTCCCGCGAGCAGGGTGTAACCGGTCTTTCCGCCGATGGCACCGTCGTAATAAAGGGAATCATTCCGCCGCAGCATTCTGTGGTGGGCGTAGTAGCGCCAGCCATCCGGGTACTGCTTTAATTTCCCCGCAGGAACGTCATAGTATGTTGTGGAATCAACCTCTACAAATGTCGGATTATTAAATGCCGCCTTCGCGATCAGAGCCATGTCATAAGCGGATACATAGTGATTCGGATTATTCAGACCGCTCGGGTTTGCGAAATGGGAGTCCGTACATCCAAGCTCCGCCGCCTTCTCATTCATCTTCTCCGCAAAAGCATCAATACTGCCTGCGCAGTGTTCGGCCAGAGCGTTTGCAACCTCATTCGCGGACTGTAAAAGCAGGGCATAAAGACAGTCCCGGACACTTAACGTATCTCCGGCGCGGGCCCCCAGAATGGAGGAGTTCGGCTCAAGAGAGTTCACCGCTGTGTTGGAGAACGTCACGGTCTCATCAAGCCCACAGTTTTCAATCACGATCAGTGCCGTCAGGATCTTTGTGATACTTGCCGGATAATACGGTTCATGGCTGTTCTTCTCGAACAAAACCGCTCCCGAATTGATGTCCATTAGGATCCCGCCGTCCGCTGAGATCGAGATCTCCGACGGCCACTCAGCCGCCGCATATGCCGTCTGTCCCGGACAAAAACCGAGGATCAGCGTCAGACAGAGAAAAATACTTAAAATTCGTTTCATGGAACTCCTTGAAAAAATTGCCGCTATGTTTACCCGACGTGGCGGCTGTTTTGATGTCTCAAATCCCATCGGCACAGCCGATCAGAAATGGATTTTTGCCTGTAATTGTGAAGGATTGAACGATCACAGTACTCGTACTATGGATTATAGCAGTTTGAAGACAGGGCTGCAACCGATAAATGATATAAAAAAACCGGCAGATCTACCTGCCGGCTCTTTTATATAATACCAGATTCCCAACAAAAAACATCCCAACGATCACCGCAAACACCAGCGCGATCTGCGCGGCGGTATCGAAAAAGAAACCTTCCGGAACGATGTTGATGAGCATGTCCGTGCGTGGATCGAGGACCCACAGATCATTGTTGAAAAAGATTTTGTGGAAAACAATGAAATATTTTGAGAAGTCTGTGGATATAATGCCGATCAGGGCCAGTGCTACGGCAAAGACCGCGCCGGTGCCGATACAGAGGGATTTCGGGATCAGGCGCTTTAACGCCTCTGTCCGCTCCGCACTCTTACGTCCCCAGAAATAAGCCAGGGACGCGAAGCATAGGGTGATCAGGATCCCGATCCGGCGAAGCCACAGGCCGCCGATGAAGAGTCCCCGCACGTCCTCCATGTGGGCAATCTCCCGGTCATTAAAAAATTCCCGGTATTCCCCGCCCATGGTGGTGTATACGTGAAGGTTTTCACGCTTTCCGCGAAGAAATGCCATCATTTCATCGGTAACGTCTAAAAGATCATCCATGGTCATCTCAGGAAGATCATTCAGAACCTGATATTTCGTGTATTCCTTCTCATAATATCCTGGCGTCCAGTAGGTGACTGCCTCAACGGACGTGATAAGGAACGCGATGATCAGCCAGAATGCGGTGAAGATCCCGGCGGCGTAGGTAATGGTCTTTGCTGTTCTTGTCATTTCGTGGTACTCCGTTTGATTACTTTTAGTCTTGTGAACTCCTCGCGGTCCTTTTCCTCCAGGGCGTTGGTGATGTCCTTCACAAGTGCCTGGTAGGACGGGATCGTGATGTTTTTCAATGCATTGGCCCGCTTCTGGGTCTTCTTAATGCTCTCGGCAAGACGGTAGGCGGATGTCTCCACGGTTGCGAGGTCTGCGGTCAGTTCCTTCACGCGCTCGAAGGCGATTCGTGCCTCGTCCAGCGAATCGCTGGTGCTGTAAAACGAATAAGGCGGTTTTTCATCTTTTGACGGTGTATACTCGACAAGCGGGATCTCCGTTCCCATGATGCTGCGCGCCTTGATCCGGATATCATCCGTGACGGGAAGTGAACCTGCGATCTCCTCCACATAGTGGATTCCCATCTCGATATTGGCCTTCTGGAGTGCCTTGTAGGCGGCGGTAAAAGTGGAATCGATCTCGGACTGGATCGCTTTTGCCTGATCGATCAGGCCCATAAGTTCCCGCAGCAAGATGTTCCTCTTTTTATCCATAAGTCCGTACCCCTGAGTCGCAAGGGCGAGGGAGTTTTTCGCAAGGATCAGATTTCCCTTGGTGGGGAATGTGTTCGGATTCATGAGATCCCCTCCTTATGAAGCGTCTGAAGCGGCGTCTGCAGGTTTATAATACTTGTCTAAGATCTTCGTGTCAATACGGTCGAGCTCTTCTCTCGGAAGAAGTCCTAAAAGCTCCCAGCCGATGTTTAAGGTGTCGATGATGGTACGGTTGTCATGGATATCCTGTCCGATGAACCGTTTTTCAAATTCCCGGCCGAATTCCAGATACTTTTTATCGATCGGGGAGAGCTCATCTTCACCGATAACAGATGCGAGGGCTCTCGCGTCACCCACCTTTGCGTAGCAGGAAAACAGCTGGTTTGCCACATCCTGATGATCTTCACGGGTAAATCCCTCACCGATGCCGTCCTTCATAAGACGGGACAGGGACGGAAGCACGCTGATCGGCGGGTAGATGGACTGACCGTTTAAGCTGCGGTCCAGAACGATCTGACCTTCTGTGATGTAACCGGTAAGGTCCGGGATCGGGTGGGTGATATCATCGTTCGGCATGGTAAGGATCGGGATCTGTGTGACAGATCCGTTGACTCCGGCGACGATTCCGGCGCGCTCATAGAGAGATGCCAGATCACTGTATAAGTATCCCGGATATCCCTTACGGGACGGGATCTCGCCCTTTGAGGAGGAGACCTCACGCAGCGCCTCAGCGTAGGAGGTCATATCCGTCAGGATGACCAGGATATGCATGCCTTTTTCAAATGCGAGGTATTCGGCAACTGTGAGGGCAACCTTCGGTGTGATCAGACGCTCGACGACCGGGTCATTTGCAAGATTAATAAACATGGCAACATGGTCCAGAACGCCGCTCTCGCGGAAGGTACGTTCAAAGTATTCGGCAACATCGTACTTGACGCCCATAGCTGCGAATACGACGGCGAACTTTTCATCGGAATTGTCTCCCAGAGAGGACTGCATGACGATCTGTGCTGCCAGCTGGTCGTGGGGAAGTCCGTTTCCGGAGAAGATCGGGAGCTTCTGTCCGCGGATCAGGGTCATCAAACCGTCAATGGCGGAGATACCGGTACGGATGTAGTTACGCGGATATTCACGGGCCACCGGGTTTAACGGCTTTCCGTTTACATCCAGTTTTTTATCAGCTAAGATCGGTCCCAGACCGTCGATGGGATTTCCCAGACCGTCAAAAGTACGGCCTAACATATCGGCGGAGACGCCGATCTCCATCGGATGTCCGGTGAGACGGGTATGAGTGTTTTTCAATGCCATGTTTCCGGTGCTCTCAAACACCTGGATCACGGCTTTATCCTCGTACGCCTCGATAATGCGTCCGAGCTTCTTTTCTTTTCCGTCGACGGTCATTTCCACGATTTCATCATAAGATGCCCCGGAAACGCCTTCGAGGACGGCAAGAGGGCCGTTTAAGGAACTAAGGCCAAGATATTCGACTGCCATTGTGATCTGCCTCCTTATGCGTTGCGCTCGATGACGGAATTGTAGAAGTCATCGATCTGCTTCTTATAGTCGTCAAACATGTCGAGACGGTCATTCGGGACGTCATATTTGATGGCAATGATCTTCTCAAAGATCTTTTCTTCTTTGAGGACGGATACCGGCATGCCCATGGCAACGAGGGCACGGGATTTTTTATAGAGATAAAGGATGATCTCCATCATCTTAAACTGCTTTTTCAGCGGAACGCAGGTATCTTCCTTATGGAAAGCGTTCTGCTGAAGGAAACCGAGACGGATAACCTTGGCGATCTCGAGGACGAGCTTCTGGTCATCAGGGAGAACATCGGATCCGATCAGTTTTACGATCTCCATCAGGCTGCTTTCCTGATTCAGGATCGTGACGAGCTGGTTACGGTAATTGACAAAGTTTTTATCCACATGCTCAGAGTACCAGGAAGAAAGATCCGTGAGGTATTCCGAGTAGCTGGTCAGCCACTGGATCGCCGGGAAGTGTCTCGCGTAGGCGAGGTTCTTATCAAGTCCCCAGAAGCAGCGGACGAAACGCTTGGTGTTCTGTGTGACCGGCTCGGAGAAATCGCCGCCCTGAGGGGATACGGCTCCGATGATGGATACGGAACCTTCCGTTCCGTTTAAGTTCTGGACCATTCCGGCACGCTCATAGAACTGGGACAGCCGGGATGCCAGATAAGCCGGGAAACCTTCCTCGGCCGGCATTTCCTCCAGACGGCCGGAGAGCTCGCGGAGCGCCTCAGCCCAACGGGAGGTGGAGTCTGCCATGATCGCTACGTTGTATCCCATGTCGCGGTAGTATTCTGCAAGTGTCAGGCCGGAGTAAAGACTCGCCTCACGGGCGGCAACCGGCATGTTGGAGGTATTGGCGATCAACGTAGTCCGCTCCATCAGTGGGTTTCCACTCTTCGGGTCGATCAGCTCGCTGAATTCCTCCAGAACCTGTGTCATTTCATTTCCACGCTCGCCGCAGCCGATGTAGATGATGATATCGGCATCGGACCACTTGGCGATCTGGTGCTGGGTCATGGTCTTTCCGGTACCGAATCCGCCCGGGATCGCCGCCGTGCCGCCCTTTGCGAGCGGGAACAGGGTGTCAAGGATACGCTGTCCTGTGATCAGCGGTTTGGATGCCGGATAGCGCTTTACGGTCGGACGCGGGATGCGGATCGGCCATTTCTGTGTCATAGTGATCGCTTTTTCCGTTCCGTCCTTTGTCATGATCGTGAGCAGTGTATCATTGATCGTATATTCACCGTCGGAGACAACGGAGAGGACATCGCCCTCCAGATCCGGCGGGATCATGACTTTATGGGTAATGGCTCTCGTCTCCGGGACCTCCGCGATGATGGTGCCGCCGTAGACATGATCACCGCGCTTTACGGTCATGTGGGTCTGCCATTTCTTTTCTGTATCAAGGGATGTTACATGAACACCGCGGTCAATATAATAGCCGCTTGATTTTTTGATCGCGGCTAACGGACGTTCGATTCCATCAAAAATATTTGTGATAATGCCGGGGGCAAGTGTGACGGAGACAGGAGCTCCTGTTCCTGTGACCGGCTCTCCGGGCTTCAGACCTGTGGTCTCCTCATAGACCTCGATCGTTGTGCGTTCGGAGGTCAGTCCGATGACCTCGCCGACGAGGTTTGCCTCTCCGACGTAGACCATCTCATTCATCTGAAAACCGGAATCACCGGCAATATAGACGATCGGGCCGTTGATTCCGTAAATTGTGCCTTTTGCAGCCATGTTGATTTCCTCCAAAAATGTTATAAAAAGTAACTGTCCGGCAGGTCTGCGCGTGTACCGCGCTGCCTGCGGAAACGTATCGCACAGTTACAGTGAGAACTGGAAGTCCTGTTCAGCTTCTTTGAGCTTCGTCTCAAAGGAGTTATCGATCAGGATATTTTTCGAGGCGATGACGGCCCGCGTGCCGCCGAGAAACGGGTACTGGCTGACGCGGATGTCGCAGTCGGTCCTTAAGGATAAAAGATTCTGCTTTTCCTTGTCGGACGGGTCGATATAGATGTGGATCTCACTGGATCCTGCAAATGCTTTTTCTTTTTTGATCTGCGCCTCTAAGAGTGCGTCATATTTCGGAGTCTCCATGAACCGCGCCAGTTTGTCGCGAAGCTCGGAGAAGACTTTTCCGCGGAGTTCCTCATCTTTTCTGCTGTAGGAACGGCGGATCTCGATCTGGCCTAAGGACAGGTTTTTGTTGGTCTCCCGTGCGATCCGCTCTTTTTCGGCAGCGATCTGCAATGCTGCCTGCTTTCTGGCGTTTTCTTTATGCTCATTCAGGATCTTTTCCTCATAAGCAGTATAATCAGAGACTGCCTGCTCGTATTTCTTTAATGCGTCGCCTGTGCAGATGTCTTCAAAATGCTGTAATTTTTCTTCGGTTGTCAAAGCAGCCACCTCCTTGATTCCAATATCGATCTGCAGCGGTTCCGGATCGCTGTTGCCTGCGGACGGAACCGCTGTGTGCATACTATAACTTTAGTCCGATCGCGTCATTTACATATGCCGTGATGAAATCGGGCCGCCGTCCTGTTCCGTGGCGGTCCGGAATTTCGATGAGAAGCGGCTTTTTATGTTCTGTGCGTACCGTCTTAACCAGCTCCGGATACTTCTTTCCGAGAGCTTCGGTGAGCAGGATGATCCCGATATTTTTGTCTTTTAACACTTCGTTCAACGCCTTTTCCAGCGTTTCTTTTTCATTTGCGATCACACCGTCCACGCCCGCCAGCCGCATGCCGGTCAGCGTGTCGGTATTATCGCTGATCAAATACATTCTCATAGCCGGTCTCCATTCCTGGTAATAGTTCAGCCATGTTGTCAGGCATTAAAGTTTACCGATGATCATGAAGGAGATGATAAGTCCGTACAGGCAGACACCTTCGGCAAGACCTACGAAGATAAGAGATTTACCAAGAATGGAGGAATCCTCACTGATAGCGCCAAGTGCTGCGGATGCTGCCGCGGAAACGGCAACGCCGCCGCCGATACAGGAAAGTCCGGTGGAAAGAGCAGCTGCGATGTAGCCCATACCGGTGGAGATGCCGCCAGCTGCAGCTGTGGACTCGGCTGCGAATGCAGTGCCGCCAAAGAGTACGCAGACGGCGAAGAGCATGGTTCCGAAGAACATTACGGTGTTGGCTGCGAGGGCTGTTTTATAGCGTCCTTTTGTCTTTTCACCTGCGGCGAAAGCTCCGAAGGGGACAGCAATGCTGAAAATAAGTGCAACGGTTAAAAGAAGTTTTACTGCGATTGTCATGACGATGACCTCCTAAAATCTGTATTTTACCATTTATTGTAACGATTCAGTGCCTTCATAGTTACACGCAAAAATCCATTCCAGATCAGCTTCGCTGATGGGATTTT